>OKSC01001567.1_pt1 | contig 22004 bp, 19 predicted proteins | sample 1601161 | NCBI WGS metagenome assembly OKSC01 (sample SAMEA3541552, study PRJEB24748) | human gut metagenome | biome: human gut; feature: human-associated habitat; material: faeces | place: China | collected 2012
GCGGGCCGTGTTCCGCTATGCGGTTGTCAATTTGCGAAAGAAATTATGCGTCACCCGCGGTGCCTGCAGCGGCATTGCCACCGGTCAAATCAATCACAGCACCCGAGACCGCATTCACAAGAACAAGACCGCCCATTGGAGACACGCGCGGAATCCAGTGGGAACCTTCCGCCGCCTCCTTAACACTCATCAGCTTGCCGTTGCTTTGCGAAAGGTACTTGCCCGAATTTGCGCCCTTGATAAGGACGGACCCATCGTCGCATACACTAACCGACCATTTCTGTGCCAAAGTGCCGTTACGATTCCAAACCTGCAATTTAGCGTCGTCCGCTTTCGATCCACCAGAGACATCGATAAGACGGTTACCGTCCACGCGAGAGTAAATCTCGTACAGTCCGTCACGCACAAATACGGTCGGAACCGAAAGCATCCATTTTTGCGAGTTTGTGCCATTTGCAGAATAAAGCTGCAATTTGCTGCAGTTACCAGAATTGCCACCCGGCACATCAAGCGCTAAACCACTCTTGGCAGAAATAAGAGACACGCTACCGTCGGAATTCACAACGACGCGCCACCATTGGGCAGTTGTGCCGTTTTCGGCATACTGCTGCACCGCGGTTCCATTAGAAACGCCGCCACCGCGACAATCAAGAACCTTACCCGACACCGCAGAGCGAACTGTGTAGTATCCCGTCGACTTGTTATACGTAAACGTCCAATACTGGGCAAGCGTATCGTTAGAACCGTAAAGTTGAGCTTACGCCGAATCACTCAAAGAGCCTCCGGCGACATCGACAACTTGACCGCCGTTGAGCATGGAGCCAAGTCGATACAATCCGTCATCGATAGTCTGAGCGATCTTAACGAGATTCCAAACCTGAGCATTCGTGGCATTCCAGCTATAAACCTGTGCGTTTCCCCCATTGGCAACGCTGCCGCCAGAAATATCGAGCACATAGTCGCCAAGGCAGGACTTAATAAAATAGCCGCCATCTTGACGGGCAATAAAATCCCAAAGCTGCGCATTCGTGTGATTGAGGGCATATTGCTGGACATTCGTACCATTTGCGCCGTTACCGCCGGACACGTCGAGCGCCTTGCCACTCGCGACATTTACGAGCAAATAATGCCCATTAAACTTTTCGATTCTCCAGCGCTGGGCGGGCGTACCGTTTTGACCATACTGCTGGACGTTGGCGCGGTTATCGCATGAGCCGCCCGAGACATCCAGGACCCTATTAGAGCCGGCGTTAGAGATCTCATAGACGCCCTCATCGATATCCGCTGCAGGAAAGTCGGAAATCTGCGGATTCGAAGGCAGGGCAGAAGGCTCAGCAGGAACATCCGGGGCAGGAGAAGAAGTGTCAGCCTCATCATCACCCGCGGCAGGAGTCTGTGCATCGTCAGGAGTGATATCACCAGCATCTCCTGTAGACCCCAAGGAATCCTTTCCAAAAGCACCATCGGCTTCGATCGAATCATCATCAGTAGACACTACCGAAGAAAATAGAGCCTCATCATTCGGAGTAGCCGGCTCAATTGAATAAGCCTGAATGGGAGAACACAAGGCAGCGACCGCGAAGCACGCAGGAATAAACGGCACGAACAGAACTGATTTTTTCATCTCTAATGAACCTCGATTAACGAAATCGAATTATACGAACGGGCGTGCAGCACCAATGGGATTGCCGCGCTCGTAAACACCATGGATACCGACACCCTGATGCGGCCAGGAGTCAATCATGCGTCCATCCCCCAAATAGATAGCGATGTGCCCGCGGCAATAGATAACGTCGCCGCGCTGCATACTGCTGACACTTACCGGCATAAAAATACCGTTATTATACATTCTTGGTTCATTTAATCGCTGTTTAGCACGGCATGCAACTATTTGAGCCAAAAAGGCGGCTCACAAACTGCAAGCCGCCCATGACAAGGATTAGTAATTAACCACTTTGGTTCCGTAGGGGATGTTGTCATAGATCCATTTAGCGTGATCGATAGTAAGCCTAATGCACCCAGCCGACGCGCGCTGTCCCATTGTGTGATCCTTCACATTAAACGTTCCCGTATAACAAGGCTGCGAATGGAATAAATAGTCTCCATAAAACTGCGTGTAGTACCAGCAGGTATATCCGTGTCCAAACGAAATGCCCTTTCCGTAAACAGAGAACTCACCCAACACCGTTGGTGACCAATTTTTGCCTGGAGCACACTGCCAGAAGGACCAGAGTCTCCAATTACCACGAGAGCCCCTAAAAATACCCGTCCGGCACCCAACGGTATCAGTCAAAATCAACCATTCCGTATTGCTGTTATACCACTGTGCACGGTTACACATTGCCTGCTGATCGGCAGGCAGCGGCCGCACGTACGTAGTTGCTCTGAAAGTAAACCGCTGCGCCCTTGAATCGTTACTTGCGTGCAGAGCAACGTTCGTTCCATTCGCGCTGTTGCCTCCAGATACATCGATAACGAACGCTCCATTCAGAGCAGAAGACAGCTTAAATCCACCGGGTACATAATCGATATACCAACGCTGAGCAGCACTGCCATTCCTAGACCATTGTTGGATATTGGTTCCAGAAGATGCAGCCGCATCTTTAACGTCAAGAGCCTTGCCGCTAGCGGCATTTACGATGTTGTAAGAGCCATCGCCGTTACGAGAGAAGTTCCATTTTTGAGCACCCGAATCGTTGTTCTGCCAAATCTGAACGTTTGCACCGTCCGAGTACGATCCGCCAGAAACATCTAAGACCGAACCCGCTTGAGAAGCCATTCGGATGAAATACGTGCCATTGTCGATGGTTTCCGAAGTAGCGCGCAGGCGGAATCTCTGCGCAGCGGAGCCATTGGAGGAGTGGACTTGAATATTGGAAGTCGATGCAAAATTACCGCTCTTCACATCAAGCGAAAGGTCTTGGTCATCCGCAGACACAAACTCAATACCATTGTTATCGATTCGCGCCACCCATTGCTGCGCCTTCACATCTGCCGGTGCCATCGTGCAAACATTGGTACCGGAAACAGCAAGTCTGTTAGTTGAGCAAACAGATTCAAACGTATAGGTATTCTTCGCTCCATCCACCTTTTTAAGCAGCCATTTTTGGGCGAAGGAACCATTGTTGGCATAGAGCTGAACGTTGGCGCCGGAGTCAGCAGATGCGCTCGCGACATCAAGCACACAGGAGGAATTTGCAGACGGATAGATTTCATAAAGGCCTTCGCTCAACAAGTCTTCTTGCTCGGCAAAAACAAACGACGTCTGAACGGAATCTCCCTGCGTGGCAGCAACCAGATTTGAACCGGACACAGCAAGCATGAGCCCTGTGCCTTTATTGATGAACGAATAGCTTCCGTCTTCATTGGCAATAACGCTGAAAAGCTGGTTGTCGTTGGGACTTTCATCCCACTGCTGGACATTCGTCCCGGGGACAACGTCGCCCGCTGCAACATCGAGCACCTTACCGGAGCCGGCATTACGCAGAACATAATAACCGTCTCGGTACTCGGCCTTAAATAGCTGGGACAGCGTGCCATTGCAGGAATATGTCTGAACGTTGCCCCCGTTGTTCAATGATCCACCGGCAACGTCAAAGGCAACAGCGCCATTTGCGGAGGGCGAAATTACGCACCAACCCTTGTCTTTCAAAATGTCATCGCACGGGTCAACTGTCGCGGGGCTTGCGGCAATAAAAGTGAAGCGCTGCGCGGCAGTTCCATTCGAAGCATATAGCTGCACGTTTGTCTGAGAGTTCAGAGAGCCACCAGCAACGTCAAGCGTGCGCTGTTGCCAAACAGCAGAAAGAAGTCGAACGCTTCCATCGCCATTCGGTACCGCAATCCACTTTTGCGCATAGTTCACGTCACCGCAAGGCGTGTATTGCTGGACGTTCGCTCCCAGAGAAGTTGAACCCGCGGAAACATCAAGTACTTTGCCAGACTTTACATTCGTTATCGTGAGGTAGCCGTCATCGTCATGCGAAACATGCCAACGCTGAGCGGCAGTCGTGTTCGATCGATAGATCTGCACGTTTGCACCGCTAGAAGTAGAACCACCAGCAACATCGAGAACCATACGAGACAAATCTGGACCGGCAGTAATTGCATAGTCCCCGTCTTCGACAACATCTCGGTTGTCGGAGGCGAGCTTATCGAGCTCAAAACGCACGGCCGTCGGGTCCACAAAGTAGAAGGATTGGGCAGCCGTTCCATTTGCACCATACAGTTGAAGTCCGGCACCAGATGCTATAGAGCCGCCGGGGATGTCTGCGACCTTTTGCCCGTTTAGAGCCGACACAATACGAAAGCGATCGCCATCTTTCTCGATGATCCACTTTTGAGCCTTGGTTCCATTGGCGGCATAGGTCTGTAGCTTCGTGCCGTTGGCGTCATTGCCGCCCGCCGCATCCAGAACCGCCCCAGCACCATGAATCGCAATGGTGCGATACCCATCCTCCGTTGTCGAAACATCGAACGTTTGGACACCTGAATATCCGAACTTGTCAAAAGACAGCGATCCGCCGCCTGCGATCAGCGCAAACGAACCATTCGAGGCCAACATAGCATATGTTCCATCAGGAAGGTCGGCGATATGCGCCGCTGCACGATCGTCGAGTTGCTGCTGCTCAGTTTTGGCAGGCGTTAGCACCCATCGCTGAGCGGCCGTGCCGTTTGCCTCATACAACTGCACGGCAGAGCCATTTGCGGCAGCTCCACCTGCCACGTCAATGGCAAACGACTGGTTGGCGCCGAAACAAAGGTGTAGTTGCCATCGGTTTCCTTAATTGCGACCCAGCGCTGCGCAAGGGTGCCGTTATCGGACCAAAGCTGAACGGGATTTCTATTGCTCGCGTTACCGCCCGAGACATCAAGCGTGCAACCCTTGACAGAAGCAATGATAACGAAGCCATTCTGATCGTGAGACACACGCCAGACCTGAGCATTCGTCTTGTTTCCACTGTACAGTTGGAGCTTTCTACCAGCAGACGCCGTACCGCCAGGAACGTCGAGTACAAATCCACTGTTAGCAGAAGAGCCAAAGGTATACAGTCCGTCTGCAAGATCGGCAACATGCTCGGAAGCAAGATCATGGACAGACTTGGGCTTTTCCGGCTTCACAGCATCAGTCGAATCCGAGACATTCGAATCGGACGTGCTGTCCACGGACACAGCTTCGTTGGTAACGAGCTCGGACTCGTTCAACTGGTCTGCAGCCATGGAGGCATTTGTATCTTGACCGGTAGCCACGTTGTCTTCAGCAAATGCGGGAACGAGGCAAATTCCCAACAGAAGCACGATAAACACCGAAGCAAACATAGCTTTTCGTTTGCTCATGTCTGTCCCCTTTCATACGGTTGCTTACACTCTATGCCAAGAAGCGCGCTCCATCGTCGAGAGATTCGTGAGCAGCAGCGGCTTAACCCCGAAAGGCTAATCAGGTTAAAAGCATGTTGCTATGGCACAATCGCGAAATCTCTGCCGCAAAGTCACCATGGATCGGCGCCCAACCAAGCTCGCGGCGGAGCTTGCTAGCGTCTATGGCGTACCGTCGATCATGGCCGGGACGGTCCTTAACCCAATCAATAAAGTCTTCGTCTTTGCCCATTGCTTTAAGAATGAGCTTGAGAACTTCGAGATTGCTGCGTTCGCAATTGGCTCCGACAAGATAGGTCTCCCCGATCTTCCCTTTGGTCAAAATGAGCCAAACAGCACGAGCGTGGTCATCGACATGAATCCAATCGCGTACGTTCAGACCGTCCCCGTACAATTTAGGACGCTCCCCGCCCCGGACGCATGCAATCGAATGCGGAATGAACTTCTCCGGGTGCTGATATGGACCATAGTTATTACAGCTATTAGAAATTGTTGCCTGCAGACCATAGGTACGAATCCAAGCCCTCACAAGCATGTCAGATGCCGCCTTGGAGCTTGAATAGGGACTACTCGGTCGATAGGGAAAACCCTCAGTAAATTTGACAGGGTCATCAAGCGCCAGGTCTCCAAACACTTCATCAGTCGAAATGTGATGAAACCTGACATGGTGTCTACGAGCAGCTTCCAGGAGTTGGTATGTGCCCTCGACATTCGTTTTAATAAACGGGCTAGGATCGACAATCGAATTGTCATTATGGGACTCCGCAGCATAGTGAATAATTGCATCGTGCCCGGGAACGACTCGATCAAGCAGATCCGAATCGCAAATGTCGCCAACAACAAGCTCCACCCTACCATCCGGCAAGTCAGCAATGGCATCTGAATTCGCGGCATAGGTCAGTTTGTCTAACACTGTTATGTGAAGATCCGTGGTATTGCTCACCACATAGCGGACAAATGCAGAGCCACAAAACCCGCAGCCGCCGGTTACCAAGATATTTCGCGGCTCAAACATTATGCCTCTCCGGAAGTCCTAGCCAATAAACTCCTCAATCAACCGCACCGTCTTGAGATACGAATGCGGACGATCGAACTGCTCCTCCGCGATGGCGCGTGCCCTCTCCCCCATCTGTGCACGAAGCCGCGGATCTTCAATAAGGTCAATAAGGACGCTGGCCATTCCCTCGACATCTCCGGGCTTCACGTTTACACCAAAACCATCAGCCTCAACTTTTGCCCTAAACTCCTTGCTGCATGACGTATTCACCATAGGCTTCCCGGCGGCCAAATAGTCCCCGATCTTGGTCACGATGCTCTGGGCGGCCTTTTCCACCAGCGAGTTGATTGTAATGTCGCTCTTGGACAGCCAAGCAGCCATTTGGTCATACGGCAAATAGCCATGGAACACGACCTCGGCACCGTAAGAATGCGCTGCGGCCTTAAGATTGTCGCGCTCTGAGCCATCACCCAAGATTTGCAGTTTAGCCTCAGGGTGAGTTTTCTGCACCAGTGCCATGGCCTTAACCAGCGTCTCCAGGTCATAGCACGCGCTTAGCGTACCTGCATAGGAAACCCAAATGTCACCAGTGGGCTTATCAATCTTCGAAGCATGCGCAGCAATGCCGGCGTCAAACTCACACAGCTGGTTGCCGACATAAACGGTTTCGCTCGGAATGCCAGCGCGGGCATCTCGCAAACCGCGCTCGCGATACTCATCCGAAGTGCCCACAACGGCATCAGCCATTTGATACACAGCCCTTGCCTGTCGATAAAACGGCGCGAAAAGGACATCGGAAAGAACAGGGACGTCGAGTGCAACACGAAATGCCTCGGGCCAAAGATCATTAACATCGACCACAAATGGAATATTAAACTTATGGGCCGCCTTGCCAATCTCCCTAGCCACATCATTGGGCGGAATCTGGCAATAAATTAAATCGTAGTCATGGTGCTCATCGAAATACTCCGACACTCGCTTGGCAACGACATGATGCGCCCAAATACGCTGGGGGCACATATTCTTAGGGTAAAACGGCTCCTCAATAAACCGAATTCTATAAGCATCAGTCCCAGCATCAAAGTGTTCAACGTCACGTTGACGCTTTTCCCAATGCTGAAATCCCGAAGTAATAAAATCGACATCATAGCCATGTTCATGCAGCAACGTTGCAAGATAGACATAGCGCGTTGCGCCCTTGACCTCATTGCCAAGCTTGGCATCTTGCGTATAAATGGCAATTCGCTTCTTGTCTGTCATATCACTAATCCACTCTCACGGCTTTGCTAGGCACTCGTTTTATCGCGGCGCTCCCCTTTTTCGGCGGCTCGACGATTGCCAAACAAGCCGATACGCGAGAAAGCGAACCCAAAACCATTAGTGCGCAACGAATAGACGAACTCCGAGGCAAGATAAGCAACATATGCCGCTTTATTGGCCGAAACAACTACACCGGTGAGCTGAGAGTATGTCTGCTTAAATGCGCCACTGATGTGCGACATTCCCGAGACGATCTCCGGGTCCATGCGCTTAAACAATGTCGCACAACGAGCCTTGAGTGCCGGATCCTCAAAGGCCCCCTGTTCAACAAGTCCGCCAACATACCTAAAACCGATGGTATAGAAAGACTCGAGAATCCCCTTGTCGGAAATATTAAGTTCATCAACGATATCGGCCATATCATTCCAACGAACAATAGGGAGATCGCTTGCTTTTTTAGCCGAAGACGACGTAGGAAGATCTTCGCGGTAGCAATAAAACGAATCATCGGTATACGCAATCGAGCGAGCCTGAGCAAGCGTTTGAATCAAGAAGGGATTGTCCACCCATCCGGCACCGGGCACCTCTTTAAAGCGAATGCCAAACTCATCCAAAAACGAACGCTTGTAAATCGCGCTCCAAATGGAAGGGTGATGCTGGATCAGGCGAGGATTATCCCGCAACGTAAACGGCTGCTTCTTTGTATTAATTCGCTTGTAATAGGCGCAGTGGCACACGCTCTCCTGTGGAGTACCGGGCATACACACACGCCAATATGCCGACTTAACAACATCCGGCTCTCCAAATGCATGGGCAAGGTCCATCAGCCTTGTATACATACCTGGCTTAAGATAATCGTCGGGCTCGACGATGGCAATGTATGCACCTCGAGACTCCTCAATACCACGATTGACCGTAGCGCCATACCCCTGGTTCGGCTTATCAATAACACAAATTCGGGAATCTTTTTTCTCGTGACGCCTCATGATTTCCAACGAGTTATCAGTCGAGCCATCATTAAGGACAATGACCTCAAGCGATGCAAGGTCATCGGCCTCGATGCTCGTCAGGCACTGATCGAGATACTGTGCCGTATTAAAACACGGGACAATAACTGAGACCTCTATACGCTCATCAGAATGCAAACTGCTCGGCACTTAAACCCCTTTGGGAACGCAAATCAGAACTGTTTAATCCTAGCACAGCGATATTAGCCGCTAAAAAACTGCTCATACGCCCCCTACAGCCGTTGGCACACCGCAGCCACACGACGCCCATCAAACCCAAACCCCCAGCGCATGCGACCCACACCGGGTCGCGGTACGCGAATCTTGTCGATGCCGTCGCGCTCTATGTCGAGCAGTGCCTGAACGGCCAGCAGCTCCAGGCCCAGCTCGTCCACACCGGGGTCATACATCATGTTGATCGTTATCAGCGGACGCTCGTCGAGCATGCCGATCGTGTCTGCCACGTCAAGCACAGAGCCCGTAGGAAAAACCTGAATGTCCCAGCGATCCGCGCCGCACTTTCGCCTCGAGGCAGGATTGGCATAGCCCGGCAATCCAAAGCAGAGCCCCTGCAAGAGCAAGTGATATGGCAACGGCGCATCTGGGTCGGTCGCACCGATTCCCGCATCTCCCAGGATGCGGTCTAGCGCCTGTCTCACCGCGCCCTCGTCCCCACGGCACAACCCGCCTCGAAACGCATCGACGTCTCGAACGTCCTCGGCAGCACACTCAAACCACTCAATAATCACCAGCCGCAAGGCCTGGCGAAGCTCGTTATTGGGCAACCGCAGCGCACGGAGACGACCGCCATGCTCCGGCTCCTCAATCATATCCGTCGTCAGGAAACCGGACAGATACAGCGCCGCCCACAGGCCATCATCAGACGAGGCCTCTGGCCCCGCAGCGCCCAAACAAAACGGGACCTCAACGCTCGCATGGGGCTCGAGCAAATCGAACAAGACCGAAAGGCGGTCGAGATTCCACCCGGCAACTACCTTACTCAGGCAATCGGCATACCCATACAGATCGGCTCGCACAGGCGCCGTGCAGCCTCGGTCCAGAAAACCGATCACACGTGCCGGACTTGAGCAATAGGCCCCGCCAAACCGATACCCCTCGAGCCATTCACGCGCATCATCCAGGTATTCTTCGCGTCCAGCATGACTCAACAGAGCCTCAACCTCGGCATCCGAAAAGCCGAGCCAACGGTCGCACCACGTCGAAAGCGGCGTCGACAGACAATACGAACAGCTGCGCGAAGAAAGTGCCGCCTCGGCAGGACCGGGACGCTCCCCCATCAGACAAACCAAGCGTAGCGAATGGCCCGCGGCGACAATGGCGTCGAACAGCACACGGTCGAGCAGCTCCGCCGGACCGGCGCCGGAAGCGCCCCTCGCGTTCGAACGGTCCAACCACGCCGCATCGTACCCATCAACGAGCAATACAACCTGCTCATCGCAGGCCATCTCCAGTAGTTCAATGAGCAGACCAAGCACCGAGTCAACCTCGGCCTCGCTCGCCACACCACGCGCAACGCGTTCGATGTGACGCACCTTATCTCGAGCTAAATCCGGGGCTTCCAAGAGTGCCAGCAGGCGAGCGCACTCGTCCGAAAGAGCATCGCGCACGACGTCGGCAACAGCGGTGCCACGTCTCACAGCGTCAGAAAAGTCCAGCGATATCACCGGATAGCAAGCGTACTCGTTCCTATAGCGCCCGCCGTCCGCATCCCAAATCTGAGCATCGGCAAACGAGATCCGACCGGCGCGACCGACCACGGGACGCTCCAGAAAAGCCTTGAGCATCGACAAGTTCATGCTCTTGCCAAAACCCTCGGGTCGGCAGCACACCATAACGGACGCATCGCAATCCAGCACATCGGCAATAAACATAGTCTTGTCGACCAGTGTGCAGCAACCAAGAGCCTCCGCATAGTCGTGCACACCAATGGGCAAAACTGCATCGCCGGCGCAGCCAATCAGACGCACACCAAAGTCGGCAGCACAACCATTATTTACCTGTTCAGACACCAAAACGTTCCCCCTAAATCGCAGCACGATGCCAATTGTAATGACCGCCTCGCACGTACTGATGCAGCACGCAAACATATCGGGCAACGGTAGCAACATGGGGTGTGATGGGGGGCATAACTAATCGTTGCACAACAAAACGGGGCCCGATGCATTCGCACCGGGCCCCGTCCCGACTCTTATTGTTATTCGGCAAGCGAGAAGCTACTCCTCGGAACCGTCCTCATCAGCAGCCTTATTCTGCTGATCGAGCTTATGTTTACCGCTCACGATAGACGTAGCACCCAGCGTGGCCAAGCTCGCGCTCGCAAGGCTCGCCATCACGATGAGGTCGCCCGTCCTGGGCATATTGCCACCCGAGGTCTTGGTCGTCGCGGTGGTCGTAGCACCGCCCTTGTCACCGGCCTTCTGGGCATCAGCGTCGGATTGCTTCGCACCCGCACCGGCTGAAGCATCAGCAGCACCGTTGGCATTAGAGCCGGAGCCCTGCTCAGACGATCCCTCATCAGAAGAAGAGCCGCCGTTAATGCCCGCCATCAAAGATGAGCCCAACATAGAGCCAAGCTGCTCGCCGGTAGAAGGCTTGTTTTCCGTCGAGGAATCGCCAGCATCGGAGCCCTCGTTCGAACCTTCCTCGGAGACATCGGAGCCAGAACCGTTAGAGGAGCCCACATCGGTAGAGGAATCGCCAGCGCCGTTGGAAGCACCCGCATCGGTAGAGCCAGAAGTCGTGCCATCCGTAGCGCCATCGGAGCCAGAAGTCGACGAATCGCCCGAAACATCGCCAGAAGCAGTGCCGCCAGACCCAGCTCCACCATTGCCGGTATCATCGTCGTCAACATCACTCGAGGGCACATCCGTATCACCATCGTCGCGCGCATCGTCATCGATACCAGGCGTCGGTGCGGCGGGAGCAGCGGGCGCTATGCTCGGACCGGGCGCCGGCGCGGGCTCCGGCTCCACAGGCGTTGCCGCAGCGGCCTCGTCCTCGGCAATGTAGACCAGGCAGTCCTTGAGCTCGTTCTTATAGCGATTCTTCCATCCCTCGTGGTACTGGGGCTGGCTTGCATACTTGGTCGCCACGTTATTGACCACGCTGTTGGAAAGCGCCGTCACAAACTCGCGGTCGGTCATACTGTTAGAAAGGTTTGCCCAGCGGAAAAAGTCCTGGCAGCCACCGGTGCCGCACATATTGGTGATACTCCACACCATACCCTTGACGCAGTCGGCGCGGCCGGAGATGTCAATGCCAAGAGCGCTCTTGAGCCATGCCTCGGTCACTGCATAGTACGAGTTGTACGCATAGGCATCCTGCAGGGCCGAGAACTCAGCAGGGTCGGTGTTATAAGCACCCTGGAAGGCCTCCTGCGCAATACGGCCCAGCTCAGTGAGCTGGCCGTTCGCATACATGGGGTTGTTCGCGTTGGAAATCTCGCTGCCACGATCGATCGCAGCCTTAAGCATGCCGTACTTAGCAGAATCGTAGTTGTAGACCTGCTTCATAAACGGAATGAGCGACCATCGGCGGTCGAACTGGTAATAGCCCAGCGCGTTATAACCGTCGCCATACGAAAAACCCTGGTTATAGTTGCTATGGCTCTCATATTTGGTGAAGTACTTCATCTCGGCGGTCACGTTGACAAACGAAACACCCTGAACCGACCTCAGCACGCCCGAGAAGGACTGCTGGGTGTAAAGGCCCTTATCGATATCGGTGGCATCCGAGGCAACACCCGGCGTGGGCTCCTCGGCTATAGCGGTTGCGGGTGCGGCAACGGCGCCAAACGAAAGCGCCAACGTCAGGCCCGCAACAATCGCGGAATGCTTGGGTTGCATACATCCTCCCTGCATTGGTGTAGTTAAAGTGCAGTTTGCAAAGATGATTTCAGTATTACAGCTCCCCGTTTGTTGCACAACAACCCATCGGTAAACGGCAACAGCCCTCCGCGAAATCTTAAGGAATTAAACAAACTGGTCGTCGGGCACCAGCAAAAGCTCGCCGTAACGCTCCATCAGCCCGTCTCTCAACTGACAGAAAGCGGGAATATAGACGTTCAAGATGCGCTGAATCAAATCTTGAGCGAGCTTATTGTCATAGATATGGACGTTCGTATTGCGATCTCTGAGCATATCTAACCAGGCCGCCTCATCAATAAAGTCGTAGAATCGGTAGGCCTCCTTCAAGATGGCACGAGGAGACCCCGACGCAGCAAGCGTGGCACCCTCATACTCGAGCAGACGCTTAAGGAGCTTCCAGCTCAGTTCAAATTGAAGATTGAACTTATTAATCAATCCACTCTGAACAAAATCATTGTTGAGATCCTGATTAGGCGCATCCTCAAGATTCGCCAAGGCGCTGGCAAAGTTCTCATATTTTTTCATACAGAATCACACCATCCCTGGCAATTTCATCGAGCAATTGCTGCGATAAGGACTCGTCGAGATTGACGACATCTACATCTAAAAGAGTATCAAGACGCTCATCGATCAAATATGAGAAACGGCCGAAATCCCGGCAACCTGCTACGGCGATGTCAATATCGCTCTTGGGCAAGTTGTCGCCTCGAGCACGAGAACCAAACAACATGACCTTCTCGGCGTCACATTCCCGAGCAAAAACTTCGATTTGCTTGTACACCTTGTCGAGAGATGCCATTTGCACCCCTACAGCCTAATGTCAAAGTTGATCTCGGGGACGGTGGCCAGGTCGGCCAGAGTCACGCCGTCAACGTACTTTTCGATCACGTCGTCCAGACCGCGCCAAAACCTGACGGTCGAGCAAAGGTCGCTGCGGGTACAGCTGTTGTCGATGCCGTCGCACGCCACCGGAGCCGTGCTGCCCTCGACGGCACGCAGGATGTCGCCGGCGCGCACCTCGGCCGGGTCTTTAGCCATCATGTAGCCGCCGCCCTTACCGCGTACGCTCTTAAGCAGGCCCGCCTTCATAAGCGGACGAACCAGCTGCTCCAAATACTTTTGTGAGATATGCTCGCGGTCGGCGACCTCGCGCAGAGCAATCTTGCCCTCGGCGTCACCAAGCGCTGCGATATAGATCATCAGTCGGAGGGCATAGCGGCCCTTAGAAGAAATGAGCATACCTACCCTCCCGTTGTTCCTGGAACAAAACCACCAAGGGCATTTGTCCCAAATCTTATGCACGCGGGGCAAACAAACCTGATTATTATGTCCCACATCTAAAAAGTCGAGTGGATTAGTCGGGTTTTCCCTTGACTAACGCCGAACCCATAGTAACTTTATTCCGAGAAGATTCCTAGGGTTTAGTACACCTATGAGTACACCATATACAGAGAGGGACAGCATGAGCGCAAATCCGCTGCTTTCCATCGAAGGTCTCACCGCCTCCGTGGACGAGAAGACCATCCTCCACAACGTCAACCTCAACGTCGCCGCCGGCGAGACCCACGTGCTGATGGGACCCAACGGCGCCGGCAAGTCCACCCTCGGCCACCTGGTCATGGGCGACCCCGTCTATACCGTCAACGACGGCCGCATCGTCTTTGACGGCCAGGACATCACCGATCTCACCACCGACAAGCGTTCCCGCGCCGGCCTGTTCCTGAGCTTCCAGGCCCCGGTCGAGATCCCCGGCGTGCCGCTGTCGAGCTTTTTGCGCGCCAGCATCGCCGGCCGCCCCGGCCTGGAGATGAAGGGCAAGGAGTTCCGCCGTCGCGTGAAGGAGCTCGCGGCCGAGCTCAACATGGATACCGCCTACCTCAACCGCGAGCTGGGCGTGGGCTTCTCGGGCGGCGAGAAGAAGAAGGTCGAGATGCTCCAGCTTCTGCTGCTGCAGCCCAAGCTCGCCATCCTGGACGAGACTGACTCCGGCCTGGACGTCGATGCCCTGTCCACCGTCAGCCACGGCATGGACGCCTACCGCAAGAGCTGCGACGGCTCCATGCTCATCATCACGCACAACACGCGCATCCTGGAACACCTGGATGTCGACCGCGTCCACGTTATGGTCAAGGGCCACATCGTGCGCGAGGACGACGCCTCGCTCATCCCCTGGATCGACAAGAACGGCTTTGAGACCTTCGAGCGCGAGGCCGCCGAGCAGCGCGCCCAGGCCGAGGCCGCCGCTGCCGAGCAGCAGGCGTAAAGGGGCGACGCAATGACCAAGAACCGCACCGAGGTCGCGGACATCGACCGCAGCCTCTACGACTTCACTTATGGCGAGGAGGGATTCGAGCGCCTCGATGCCGGCATCACGCCCGACATAGTGCGCGAGATCAGCGCCAAGAAGGACGAGCCGCAATGGATGCTCGACCTGCGCTTAAAGTCCCTCGATATTTTCAATCGCTTCCCCGACCCGACGTGGGGTCCCTCCATCGAGGGCCTGGACATGGACAACATCGTCACCTACGTCAAGCCCAACACCGACCAAAAGCACGACTGGGAGTCGGTGCCCGACGACATCAAGAGCACCTTTGAGCGCTTGGGCATCCCCGAGGCCGAGCGTAGCTACCTGGCGGGCGTCGGCGCGCAGTACGACTCCGAGCTCGTCTACCACAACATGCAGGACACGGCGTCCAAGATGGGCATCGTCTACTCCGGCATCGAGGAGGCCCTGCACGACCCGCAGTGGGAGCCGCTCATCCACGAGAAGTTTATGACGCTCATCCCACCCACCGACCACAAGTTTGCGGCCCTGCACGGTGCCGTGTGGTCGGGTGGCTCGTTTGTCTACGTGCCCAAGGGCACCAAGCTCGATTTTCCGCTGCAGAGCTACTTCCGCCTCAACGCCAAGGGCGCTGGCCAGTTTGAGCACACACTCATCATCGTCGAGGACGATGCCGACCTGCACTTTATTGAGGGCTGCTCCGCGCCCAAGTACAACGTGGCCAACCTCCACGCCGGCGCTGTCGAGCTGTTTGTGGGCAAACGCGCGCATCTGCGCTACTCGACTATCGAGAACTGGTCCAAGAACATGTACAACCTCAACACCAAGCGTGCACGCGTGGACGAGGACGGCGACATCGAGTGGATCAGCGGCTCCTTCGGCAGCCACGTGGGCTACCTCTACCCCATGAGTGTGCTCAACGGCCGCCGCGCTCGCTCGAGCTTTACCGGCATCACCTTTGCCGGTGCCGGCCAGAACCTCGATACCGGCTGCAAGGTCGTGCTCAACGCGCCCGACACCTCGGCAACCGTCGAGACCAAGGGCATCTCCAAGAGCGGCGGCATCCAGACCTTCCGCAGCTCCATTGTGGCCACGCCCAAGGCCGAAGGCTCCAAGGCAACCGTGAGCTGCCAGTCGCTGATGCTCGATGACCAGAGCCGCTCCGACACCATCCCCGCCATGGACATCCGCGCCAAGAACGTCGACATCGGCCACGAGGCCACCATCGGCCGCATCGGCGACGACAAGGTGTTCTACCTGATGAGCCGCGGCATCTCGGAGGAAGAGGCCCGTACCATGATCGTCAACGGCTTTGCCAACCCGGTCTCCAAGGAGCTGCCGCTTGAGTATGCCGTCGAGATGAACAACCTGATCAAGCTCGAGATGGAAGGAGCGATCGGATAATGAAACAGACCACGAACACCGCTGCTACCACGCTCGAGCAGGTTAATGCGATGCCGGCCGCCACTTGGGGTTGGCTCAAGATGAACCAGACCAAGCTTGAGCTTTCGGACGAACTTGCCGCCGCTCCCGCCGAGGCCGTTGAGGTCGAGGGGCTGGATGAGCAGTTCCGCGGTGCCGCCGACGCCTTCGATACCGCCATGGACGCCATGGCCGAGCGCTTCCCCGAGCGCCGTGCCTCCGCCCCCGGCGACGCCGCCGACCGCGCCCGCATCACGCCCGAGACCGAGCTCGACGTGCCCGCCACCTCCATCTACCAGGCCGGCGCTATCAAGCTCGAGGAGGAGCTCTCCCCCGCTGAGGCCTTCGAGACCGGCATGGGCGAGGCTGCCTACGCCTATCTGGCCGACCACGCCACCAAGCGCATCGTCATCGACGTGCCCGCATACCAGCACGCCACGGTTACCGTGCGCGTGAGTGGCATCGACGCGGCTGCCGCCATCGCCGCTATCGATGTCGTCGCCCGCCCGCAGGCAACGCTCGACCTGTGCATAGCCCTGGACTCCCCCGTTGCCGGCCAAGGCGTCGTGGGCTCCGTGCTACGCGTGTGCGCCCACGAGTACGCCACCGTCAACGTAACCTGCACGCAGACGCTCGACGATAGCTGGATCGCGCTCGACGACACCGGCCTGTTCTTGGACGAGGGTGCGCGCGTCAACGTGCAGCACACCGTCCTGGGCGCCGGCGCCAGCGCCACCGGCCTTGCCGGCGACCTTCTAGGCGATACCGCCAAGGTCACCATCGATACTGACTACCTGGGCGCCCGCGAGCAGGTGCGCGACTTTAACTACGAGCTGCGCCACCGCGGTCGCAAGACCGAGTGCGAGATCGACGCCAACGGCGTGCTGACCGGCACGTCCAAGAAGGTCTACCGCGGCACCATCGACCTCGTGCACGGCTGCAAGGGTGCAACCGGCACCGAGCGCGAGACGGTGCTTTTGGCCAACAAGGGCGTCGACAACAAGACCGTCCCCGTCATCCTCTGCGACGAGGATGACGTTGCCGGCAACCACGGCGCCACCATCGGCCACGTCCGCGACGAGCAGTTGTTCTACCTCGCCTGCCGCGGCCTTGACCAAAACGCCGCCGAGGACCTGTTCATCCGCGCCAAGTTGGAGGATGCTGCGCTTTCCGCCACTGACGAGCGCACCCGCGCCGCCGTCGTCCGCTTGGGCAACAACCTGATCGACAACTTTGAAGAGGAGCTCGCATGATCGACACCGAGCACGTTAAATGCGACACCTGTACCGCACCGGAGCCTATGGAGCTCGACGCCAGCGACGAGGCCTCGCGCGGCTGGCCTACCGTCGACATCGAAACCAATCCCTACAAGGCGCAGTTCCCGCTGTTCCAGCAGCACCCCGAGATCGCCTTCCTCGATAGCGCCGCCACCGCGCAGCGCCCCGCCTGCGTGCTCGACGCCGAGCGTGACTTCTACCAGCGCATGAACGCCAACCCCCTGCGCGGCCTGTACTCGCTGTCCGTCGAGGCCACCGAGGCCATCGCGAAGGTGCGCCAGCAGATCGCCGACGTCATCGGCGCGCCCCAGGCCAACGAGGTCGTCTTCACCCGCAACACGAGTGAGTCGCTCAACCTGGTCGCCAAGAGCTTTGCGCCCACGGTCCTCGAGCCGGGCGACGAGGTCGTCATCACCATCATGGAGCACCACTCCAACCTGATCCCGTGGCAGCAGGTCTGCCGCGAGACCGGCGCCAAGCTCGTCTACCTCTACCCCACCAAGACCGGCCAGCTCACGACCGAGGAAGTGCTTGCCAAGGTGGGCCCCAAGACCAAGATCTTGGCCGTGGGTCAGGTCTCTAACGTCCTGGGCGTCGAGAACCCGGTCAAGAATCTCGGCAAGCTCGTGCACAAGTATGGCGGCTATCTGGTCGTCGACGGCGCGCAGTCGCTGCCGCACATGCCGGTCAACGTGGCAGATCTGGGCGCCGATTTCTTTGCCTTTAGCGCGCACAAGGCCATGGGTCCCATGGGCATCGGCGTGCTGTGGGGCAAGATGGACCTGCTCAACGCCATGCCGCCCATGCTTACCGGCGGCGAGATGATCGACTCGGTCACCGAGCAGGACGCCGTCTGGGCGCCCGTCCCCGAGAAGTTCGAGGCCGGCACGCAGGACGCCGCCGGCATCTTCGCCACAGGCGCGTCGCTTGATTACCTGGTTAACACCGTGGGCTACGAAAACATCCAGGCCCGCGAGCAAGCGCTCGTCCACTACCTGATGGGCGAGCTCATGCAGCTCGACTTTGTCCAGATCATCGGCTCTATCTATTGGGACAACCATCACGGCGTCGTGAGCTTTAACGTCCACGGCATCCACCCGCACGATGTCGCGAGCATCATGGACATGGACGGCGTCTGCATCCGCGCGGGTCACCACTGCGCGCAGCCGCTGCTCACCTGGCTGGGCGTCGAGAACCTCGCCTGCTGCCGCGCCAGCGTGGCCTTCTACAACGACAAGGCCGATATCGACAAGTTCATCGCCGGTCTGCATCACGTTTGGAGCACGTTCAATGGGTAATCTGTACACCTCCACCACGTTTATGGAGCACAACTCACACCCCGACTACAAGTACGAGATGGATGCCCCCACGCACGAGCACGACGGCATCAACCCCAGCTGCGGCGACGAGCTCACCTTGCAGCTACGTGTCGAGAACAACGTGATCGAGGAGGCCTCGTTTACCGGCCACGGCTGCGCCATCAGCCAGGCCAGCGCCGACATCATGGCCGACCTCATCACCGGCGAGACGGTCGAGGAAGCACGTCGCTTGGCAGGGCTCTTCCTCGCCATGATCCGCGGCGAGCAGCTCTCCGAGGAGGACCTGGAAGATCTGGACGAGGCCGCTCAGCTCCAGGACATCTCGCACATGCCCGCCCGCGTTAAATGCGCCGAGTTAGCCTGGCGCACCCTCGACGGCATGCTCACGGGACAAAATAATCAGTAACATTTGTCTCAAATCTGAAGAATTCTGTTGGCCGAATCGCTTAGCTTTCGCGATTCGGCCATTTTCTTTTCTACCTTTATTTCGAGCCCTCGGCCTGCGCGTCCACCAGCGCATAAGCGCGCACAATACGAGAAACGGTGCTTTTGCCAATCCCCGTATATCGCTCAATCTGACGCGCCGTGAAACCGGCATCGTGCAATCCAACAATAACGGTATCGCGCTGCGCCTGCGGTGCGGCTTTAACCCCGCGGAGTGAAACCCCGAGGCTATTCGCCAACTTGTCGGCAAAGGCGTGGCGTTCCCACTCCGTCTCTTTCAGGTTGGGCATCGCTAGCTCGCCACCGTCGGGCGTCGAAAGCGAATAGGCAATAAAACCCTCGGCAGAACCAAAAAGCTCAAGCACGCAAGAAGGGTCGGAAAATCCCCTCGTCAAATCGTTGTCATAGGCCCGTAGATACTCGGCAAAGCTGCTCCACGGATAGCGCTCGATTAAGCTGATGCCAGCCTTCTGCGAACAGGCGTGAACGGAGCGAATAGACTCCATCACCTGCCAGTCGGTATCGAGCGAGCGCCGCTCAAAACGCTCACGAAACAGGCATCCAGCTCGCCCAGTGCGCTTATTGAACCGACGAGCATACGTCAACAGCAGCCGCTGCATGGCTGTACTCATCATGTCCTCATAGTCCAAAAGCAACAGATCCACGTAGTCGCTCATGAGGCACCACGCCACGACCGTCACGCCGGCATCGCGGCAGCAGTCGCGCATCAGCTCCAAAAACTTCCACCGGTCCTCGTCACTCTCAAAGATCTGCCGCCCGGCCATACCGCGGGCGCAAACATGGTAAAAACCGGTGATCGTTTTCCAAACGCGCTGCATGGCGCTCCCTTCGCCGGGATCTGCTTACCATCCAATACATCACGATTGAAACGTGCCATCAAATCATTCACGCAAAATGGAACCCGTCGACGGTAAAAGGCGGAAAACCAACGGCGAACGGCTTCATAGCCACAGGTCAGGCAACGCACCCTTAGCAAAAGCTTGACCAGAACCGATCCCCTTCAGCGGACCGCGCAACCGCAAACAGCTTGATTAAATCGTTTCAATTGAAAGTTCCGCGCTTCTCGCTACGAAAACTGAGCCGTTCGCCGAATATTCCGTGCATTTCGCGGTATTATAGGGACTGCATGTCATGTCCCTTTCGAAGGGTCGCCCGGCAATCGCCAGCCACGACCCCCAGACGGGACGCCAACACGATAGAGAGGAGAGGCATGCAGTACTCACAGGAAGTGGAGAACATGTGCCCCGTTGCCAAGGGTGCATACCACGGCCCCGCACCCATCCCCGAGGAGGGCAAGTGGGTCCAGGCTAAGGAGATTTCCGACATCTCCGGTCTTACGCACGGTGTGGGTTGGTGCGCACCTCAGCAGGGCGCCTGCAAGCTCACGCTGAACGTCAAGGACGGCATCATCGAGGAGGCCCTCGTTGAGACCATCGGCTGCTCGGGCATGACCCACTCTGCCGCCATGGCTTCCGAGATCCTTCCCGGCAAGACCATCCTCGAGGCCCTCAACACCGACCTCGTCTGCGACGCCATCAACGTCGCTATGCGCGAGATCTTCCTGCAGATCGTTTACGGCCGCAGCCAGACCGCGTTCTCCGAGGGCGGCCTGCCCGTGGGCGCCTCCCTCGACGACCTCGGCAAGGGTCTTCGCTCCCAGGTCGGTACCATGTTCGGCACCAAGGCCAAGGGCGCTCGTTACCTCGAGCTCGCCCAGGGCTACGTCACCCGCATGGCTCTCAACGACAAGAACGAGATCATCGCGTTCGAGTTCCTGAACCTCGGCAAGTTCACCGACGCCGTCAAGGCTGGCAAGACCCCCGAGGAGGCCATCGCTGGCGCTATGGGCCACTATGGTCAGTGGGAGAACGCTGCCAAGTACATCGACCCGCGCACCGACGAGGAGACCCACTCCGTCGCCAGCGTGTTCCCGGTTCACGAGTAGAAAGGGAGGGAAATAACTATGACTGTTACGTTCGAAGGTTACGAGCGCCGCGCTGACAAGATCAACAAGTGCCTCGCCGACAACGGCATCGCCTCCCTCGAGGAAGCTCTGCAGATCTGCACCGACAAGGGCTTCAACCCGCGTGAGATCGTCAACAACACCCAGTCCATCGCCTTCCAGAACGCCGAGTGGGCCTATACCCTCGGCTGCGCTCTCGCTGTCAAGCGCGAGGCCAAGACCGCTTCTGAGGCTGCCGCCATCATCGGCGAGGGCATCCAGGCCTTCACCGTTCCCGGCTCCGTCGCCGAGGACCGCAAGGTCGGTCTGGGCCACGGCAACCTGGGCGCCATGCTGCTCTCCGACGACACCGAGTGCTTCGCCTTCCTGGCCGGCCACGAGTCCTTCGCCGCCGCTGAGGGCGCCATCGGCCTGGCTCTGAACGCCAACAAGGCTCGCAAGGAGCCGCTGCGCGTTATCCTCAACGGTCTGGGTAAGGACGCTGCTCAGATTATCGCCCGCATCAACGGCTTCACCTACGTGAAGACCCAGTTCGACTACTACACGGGCGAGCTCAAGGTCGTCGAGACCATCCCCTACTCCGATGGTCCCCGCGCTGCCGTTAACTGCTACGGCTCCGACGACGTCCGCGAGGGCGTTGCCATCATGTGGCACGAGAACGTCGACATCTCGATCACCGGTAACTCCACCAACCCCACCCGCTTCCAGCACCCCGTCGCCGGCACCTACAAGAAGGAGCGCCTCGAG
>OKSC01001572.1_pt1 | contig 21968 bp, 20 predicted proteins | sample 1601161 | NCBI WGS metagenome assembly OKSC01 (sample SAMEA3541552, study PRJEB24748) | human gut metagenome | biome: human gut; feature: human-associated habitat; material: faeces | place: China | collected 2012
CCAAACTCAGGTCATGACCGGCATTCAGCCCCAGCCCCAGACTACGTGCCACTTTGGCGGCTTCTACAAAAGGCGCAACGGCAGCTTCCTTATTCTGCGGATAAGCGGTCGCATAGGGTTCGGTATAGAGTTCCACCCGGTCGGCACCAGCCTTGGCAGCATACTCTATCATCTCCGCATCCGCCGATACAAATACGGAAGTACGGATGCCTGCATCATTAAATGTTTCGAGTACTTCGGTCAGAAATTCCAAATTCTGCTTGGTATCCCAGCCTGCATTAGAAGTCAGCTGAGTCGGACTATCCGGAACCAGAGTCACCTGATGCGGCTTCACTTTCAATACCAGATCAATAAATTCGGGGGCAGGATATCCTTCGATATTAAATTCAGTACGAAGCAACGGGCGAAGATCATACACATCCCTCTGGCGTATATGACGTTCATCAGGGCGTGGATGTACGGTAATTCCTTCCGCACCAAAGCTTTCACAGTCCAGTGCTACTTTCACCACATTAGGGACATCCCCTCCACGCGCATTACGCAACGTCGCAATCTTGTTTATGTTTACACTTAATCTAGTCATAATTCGGATCATAGTTTGCCGCAAATGTACAAATAATAGCGATACATTGGCAGCGTTCTGAGAAAAAAACGCCATATTTGCATTTCATTAAGAAAGTACAGACGATGAAATTTGCCATATTTGGAAATACTTACCAAGCAAAAAAATCAACACATGCGGAAACTTTATTCCGTTTGTTGGAGCGGCGTAATGCCCAGCTTTGCATTTGCAGGGAGTTCTATAACTTCCTGACTTCCGACCTGCACATGACTATCGCTTCCGCCGAACTCTTTGACGGAGACGATTTTACAGCAGATATGGTCATCAGTATCGGGGGCGACGGTACGTTCCTGAAAGCAGCCAGCCGGGTAGGCAAAAAGAACATCCCCATTCTGGGTATCAATACCGGCCGCCTCGGTTTCCTGGCAGACATTTCTCCGGAAGAGATGGAAGAGACTTTCGATGAGATTTATAATAACCACTACAAGGTGGAAGAACGTAGCGTGTTGCAATTACATTGTGATGACAAAAAATTGATGGAATCGCCTTATGCACTCAATGAAATTGCTGTATTGAAACGCGATAGTTCTTCAATGATCAGCATTCATACTGCTATCAACGGTGCCCATCTCACCACTTATCAGGCTGACGGATTAGTGGTATCCACCCCTACCGGTTCCACGGCTTATTCGCTGAGTGTCGGTGGTCCGGTTATCGTGCCCCATAGCAAAACGATTGCTATCACTCCGGTGGCTCCGCATAGTTTGAATGTTCGCCCTATCGTTATTTGTGATGATTGGGAAATCACTCTTGATGTAGAAAGCCGCAGCCACAGTTTCCTAGTTGCCATCGACGGTCGTAGTGAATCCTGCAAAGAAACAACCCGTCTGCGAATCTCACGGGCCGATTACAGCATTAAGGTAATCAAACGTTTCAACCATGTTTTCTTTGATACGCTTCGCAATAAATTGATGTGGGGAGCGGATGTTAGATAAAAAAGAGCCGTTATCCGAACTTCAACTTCTCGGATAACGGCTTCTCTTCGTCTATCAACTATACTTAAAATGTCATAGCCTGCCCTCCAATCACACCTGCGATGGCAGTAGCAACAGCAATAATCACTTTAAAAATCACCTTCCAATTCGTTTTCTTCATAGCGATTCTTTTGATTTTCATTCTCAACTTTTACTTTTCAGCTCTCCTTATCCGAGTGGATTCTCATCCAGTCCTCCATCGCCCGAGTTATCTCCCGATCCACCGTCCGAGCCGCCTCCCGCAGGAACGTTTGATAGACCTTTCAGATAATCGTCCAAACTGACCAGATCCAACTTTTCACCGGCACGCGTAGCAGTCTTGGTTATCTTCAACTCTTTATTGGCTTGAAAAAATATGCGAACGCTGTCCACGCTCTTGGCAGTCACATCTTCTGCCTTTTCCTCTCCTTTCGACTTAGCAGCCAGCAAAAACACACCCAACCCGGCAATATTCACTGTCTTACCTTCCAACAACTGCTCTTTCAATTTCTCCACAAAGTTCTGCATGGTACTCTTGATATCACCAATAGAGAGTGAAGAACGATCCTGCATCTTCTGCGCAATAAATGCCAAATCTACAGTCTGTCCTAAAGTTATTAACTGCGGAAAATACTTTTTGGGAGAATTCTCAACCCGAGGGTCGGACGGTCTCTCCACCGTTCTAAAAATTACACTCATACTTTTTTCATTTAGAGATTTAAATTCTGTTTTAATTCACTCGTCGTGTTGATCAACGATACAAAGGTGAGGATAAAATCTCAAATGAGAAGAAGAAAAAAGCATGTCAGCGACGTTTTTTCTGAGAAAAGTTATAAACACATATAGAACAACGACTTATACGTTCATTCATTTTCCTATTCCATTCACTAATACATCCGGTGCCAGATACATAACGTAACTTAATTTTTCATCATCAGCAAAATTAATCAACGAAGGATAAACCTAATGAGAGTGAAAGAACTTCTATCACACGTACCCGTCCCATCAAAAATGCTTCGATATTTTGAAGGATATCCAGACTTGAACTACCGGAACAAAGAATACGCAAATTACCAAATTTATCAGTCAACAGTTTCAACATAGTAGAAATTCCCTGTATAAACTGAAATTCATCAAGCAGTAGCAAGCCATTTAATTCTGCATTCAGACAAATTTTCAGAATTCTCTCTTTATAACTACCTCTTGCTATCATAACAGATTCTTTTCCTGTGAAAAATAGTGTTTTTTTGCGCATTGCCCAAAAATTCATAGGGAATTTCATCCAATTACCCCAAAAACATGGAGGCTACTTTATACCAAAGCCGCTACCCGAAAATTCGGACAGCGGCTACACAAAAAATCCAGTAATAAAGTTTTCTATAGCTGTCGGACTTAAATCTATACATTCCCGTTTCTTTAGAAATTCTTCCAAGCACAATCCCCTTATTAATATTATTGTCAAATTGCTTTATCCAGGATTTTTTTTTTGCGCTAATCATAAGGCAACAGAAAACACCACTGTTATCTGCTCATTGTTAACATCATGCAAAGCATCTCAAATTAATCCCAGAGAATGGCTTACCATATAATTACTTAGTCGCCGTATTATAAAAAGACAAGGGAAAAATCTAAAAGAGTTACTATCAAATTACTAGAAATTGTCCATTGCAATATTTTTGTCTTCCGTACAAAGATACATATTTCATTTAAATTACGTAAGTTTGATAAGAGTGCTTACACGTTATAATTACGTAGCAAAACTAGGAGTTTTCACGAAGCAAAACAAAACTCAGTATGATGAAGAGTTTCCAAACTCATAATTCGGCTCACCACCCAGTCTTGAATAATCCCTCCATTTTTGTCGGATTTGTACATAGCATAGATTCTTAGCAGGCCAATCAAACAAATCAAAACGTGAATCATTAGAATCTCTTAAAAACTGTAACTGAACTTCCAACAGAATTCATTCAAAAATAATTAAAGGAAGCATTTATCAACTTACTTGTAAATAACTTCAATCCCTGTTCTACATTCACGCGCCCAAGATGAAAGCCAAATTCGATACGTCCCTAACAGCATGCTTTACCTCTTTCTTGATAGTAACTATATCACCTCTGCCTATAATCAAACCGAACTCCGTCGAACGCCACATCAACACAGATCCAGAACCTCATATTTTGAATGTTGGCTCTTGAATTCAGGGACTATATTCTTCATTATTTTTACAATTTGCATATCATCATTTTCATAGCTGTGTTCTACCAATTCTTCAATTGATTTGCAAACACTCACATAATCATACATCCTCACTTTGGCTATTTTAATTTTAGGATGGAATGTCGGCAATGTAGTTTCTTTATTATTCAATACTTCTTCGTACAATTTTTCTCCATCACGTAACCCGGTGAACTTAATATCTATATCTACTCCACTCAATTGAATCATCCGTCTAGCCAAATCTACAATTTTTACTGCTTTACCCATATCAAAGACAAAAATTTCACCTCCGTGTCCTTTAGTTCCGGCCTCCAATACAAGTTTACAGGCTTCTGGAATCAACATAAAGAAACGGACTATATTCGGATCAGTTACGGTGACAGGACCGCCATTCTTGATTTGTTCCTTAAATAGGGGAATTACAGAACCATTTGATCCCAGTACATTTCCGAAACGGGTAGTAATAAATTCCGTATCCCCATTCACCTTTCCATCCTTGATGGCCTTATCAAGACTTTGAACATAAATTTCACAGATACGTTTCGAACATCCCATTACATTTGTCGGATTAACAGCCTTATCTGTTGAAATCATGACAAATTTCTTCACCCCATATTTTACGGAAAGGTCTGCCACGATCCGGGTGCCATTTACATTATTCTGTATACCCTCTTGTGGATTATCCTCCATCATTGGGACATGCTTATATGCAGCTGCATGAAATACGTAATCCGGACAGTGTTGTCTAAATATATCTTCCATGCGAAATTGATTAGCGATGTCGCCAATCAGTGTATAAGCAAGAACATCTGGATAGCAACGTTTTATCATTAATCTTATATCATGCAGGGGCGTTTCAGCTTGATCTATCAATATCAACTCCGATGGGTTATAGATAGCTACTTGACGAACCATTTCGCTGCCTATACTGCCAGCCGCTCCTGTAATCAAAATTTTCTTTCCCTGTAACACGCGCCCTATGGATTCCATATCCACTTCTATTTTCTCTCGAGGCAATAAATCTTCAATCTCAATTTCTTTTAGTTGCGTATGATTAAACTCACTTTTCCCATCCCACTCTTGAACCTCCGGAACGATGAAAATCTTTATTCTGTTTTCAATAAGACGATTCACCATTTCTAAATTATTACGAAGAATTTCATTTTTCAATGGTGAAACAAAGAGTATGTTTGCATGCTTTTTCTTCATCTCAGAAACTAAATTCTTATCATTGGCATAAACAGACACTCCCAGTAGAGATTTATATCGAATATCTGATGCCTCAGATACAAATCCTGCAAGAATATATTTGGCCGGATCTTGATTCCGTATATTTTTTGCCAATCCGATACCTCCTTGCTTGACTCCGTAAATAAAGACGCGTTCTGGTTGCTCCTGATAGTAATTGGAATCATACAGATATTTTATTATTATACGGAGTGCCCACAAAAGCATGATGGAGAGGAATGCGGACAAAACAACATCGGTTATTTGCATAGTTGTCAGTATTGCTTTGTCGGAGAATATCATCCTAGCAATTATTATTAGACCTAACCCCAACATGACTGCAAACCCTGTACGTTGTAAATCAACAAAAGAAGAATATCGAAACACTCCCGAATATGTATGAAATGTCTTGAATCCAAGAACATAACACAATAAATACACAAGAAGTGTGCTAACCAATGAAGAGACATTAGATACTACATATAAAATTCCATAGTTCAGTGCAAGAACAATAAAAACAGACAGGATTACAGTCACGCAATCCAGTAGCAACACACACCAATAAGGTAATGCTTTTTGAGAAAAGCACCATTGAAAAAAATTAGTTAATTTCATGTCTATCATATTAAATAGCGCATAAGCACTATCATTTTTTCCATTAAATATCAGCAACTTAGTGCCATTTTTCATTTCAACATTTACATTTTTTTCGTCTAAAATATCTAAAGAACGTACGTTGAACAGTTTTTATTGCCATTCATAATTTCACAAAAGACATTTACCAGATAGTCCCTGACCATGCACCTTTGTAGTTTCTATTGCGGCAAGGTATATAGCGACTACATCCACTCCCTCCTCACTGTTATAAAACAAAGAATTCTTTCTGTTTACGATAAAGGCCTGAGATATGCTCAGCGTTCATCCAACCCAAGCATTAAGCATATAAGTGAGAGCTTTATCCATCAAGTCGTCATAATACAGACACTTTCTGTTCCTTATCATTTTTCCGATTCTGCCACGAAGAGAAGCTGGCATTTGGTCACATCAGCTCTTGACCGATGTTGTTTTATCTCGTCAGTATTCCGGTCGAACTTGATATTCTCAGCTTCAACCATATATAAAACCCAATCCGTTCTACAAACCTTGCAGCATCAGAATCCTTACTTATCTCTGTGGCATATTTGAACTTGACCTGATATGCATCCAGCAAAGTAAGACATAAAAAACAACAAGAAAATCCAATAAACATCAAAAGAGTAAGAGTGTCATGCAGCAAAATTATCGTATCCGAAAACACCCATGTATTTTCACCGAGCCCTAATTTGAGTGCTTACCCATTACTGGTAAAATGATTGCCTACTGCCGAATCCCGCCCCATATCACTCAAGTTCAACACTCGCTATCCTCGGTTCAAAGCAGCAGGCCGGACGAACACAGACTATCCTAACACCACTTGCACGCTGTGGACCAACCTTCATAAAAGTCGCAATCACACTCGTCTTACCATGAAGACCGAGAGGTCCAATATTTGCTTCATTCACACGCCTCGTAATTTCCTGTTCCATCTCGCTTTGAAGATCATATCTACCATCCACTTGAGCCTGAAGCATCATAGATGTAGCTTCAAAATGGCTTCTTCCAACACCTACAGCTAATGTACACGGTGAACATCCGAGCTGAGCAACACCTTCCGTCGCCCAATTCACGATTTCATCCAACACTACCTGCATATTGTGCTTATGGAATACACGATAGGTTTTTGCTCGGATAGCAGGGCCGCCACCGAACATCAGAATGTGCAGTCTGATAACATTGTCTTGACAACGTCGGATTAGTACCGGGGCTGGTTCCACCGCAGCACTGTCAGGATTCAGCCCACCGGACTGGTCAATTCTACGACAGTCATCCCCCATAATGCTCATTGGCCGCCCGGGAAGCTTACGCAGACCTTTCGCAATTCCTTCTCTAATAGCATCCAGCATCCGACCGGTCACTGCCGCATCCTGACCAATCTCCAGTACCATGTGCGGAATACCAGTATCATCACAGAGCGGGCTATGATTCCTCTCCGCAACTTCCGCATTTGCAAGCACAGTCTCCAAAACCCACTTAGCTTTCTCGTTATCTTCCGATGCCATTACTCTTTTATAGGCTTCCTTCTTATCCTCTCGAAAAGTGGAACCTGCCTTTACAAGAGTATCGCAAACAAGCGAAACAATTTTCTCATAATTCTTATTCATAGATACTCCTCCCATGTGCAGCTGCGATAATAGCCGGATATTGTACTATCTTCAGTTGATATAACGCTTCCATACCAAGTTCCGGGAAAGCCACTAGTTTCTGTTCGATAGTTTTATTAGCAAGCAAAGCCGTCACCGGTGGAATAACCGCATAAACAGCATTATGCTTATCCAGAGCCTCCACGGTTTCTTTATTGATCGCCCCTTTTCCAAGATGTAACTTGATACCCGCTTTACTCAATGGCTCCATACTGCTCTCAATCTCCAGTTTATTGCTGGATGTAGGTCCCACACCGGCAGGGCTGACCGCAGTATGAAAGACGACATTCCCCAGCAGAGAAATACCAAGCTCATCTATTTTACCCTCTTTTACCATTTTCAGTAGCTTAGGAAGTACAGCATCACGGCCACAAAGAATATAACCGGTAATACTAACGGTATCTCCGACTAGCAGACTCGCCACTACTTCTTCTGTAATTGGCGTATGTATTTCAACACTCATGATATTCTTTCTGTCAGATTATTCATTTACAGCAAACAACTTAACAAAAGCACCTTCATTCTCAATAACGCTAAATGCACGTGCCCTGTTGTAAACCTTCTTCGCCCAATTGGTGTGTGGCTTGATTTCATTCATCTTATTGCCACCAGCCCCCTTTACCACACCACCGCCTGTACCAAGAATCTGACAAGCGTCGTCATACTCCTCCTTTGTAACCGCCATCAGGGCATTGACAAACTTCACATGAGAGGGATGGATGACAGTACGTCCAACAAATCCATTCGCTTTATCCTGAATAACCTCCCGGAGCAGTCCATCAATTTCATTATTTACGATGGGGAGTCGCTTCATCAGATAATCTTCAATACCATGGTGCGGAAGCTCCTCAAACATCAATTCTTTTGGAGCGCGGAAATACTCCCATACTGGACCAGAAATTACATAATCATTGTCACGTCCGCAAATGTTGATGATATCCGACAAGCACTCACGCACCGTCATTATATCGTAAATCGAATAATCGACACCACGGCGCACACCAAATACAGAGCTAAAATCCGTTCCTCCGACACGAACCTGTAGCACCAAATCACGATATTTGTCCAGAATCTTTTTAATACCCACCAACTCAACCATACGGGTTTCTTTATAAGCAACCTCTGCATCCTCAATAATCGGCATACCATAGAGAATCTCACCAAAGCGGTCATTCAGATCTTGTAAATATGCATAATATTCATAGCCATTCTCTGCATTAAATTTTGGAAAGTTAATGCCACACAAAGACTTAACCTCCTGTTTCGTCAGTCTTTCTCCAAATGCCTTGAACTGAGCAAGGTTACGGATACGAACAAAAATCAGCGGAACCTTATCGGCATCCAACGCTCCGTTTTCCACAGCTTCCGTTACTGTTGCCAACAGATGATGAACGTTCTCCATAGCTTCCGGAACTTTTTCTTCCGGACAAGCATCCTCAAAACAGAGAACTATGGTTGTCAGTCTAGGTATTGAGTTATTCAATATTTTTGGAGTGAAATCCTTAAAACCAGGCATATACATAGTTGCGCCAAGACAATACTGAAGCAACTCACGATCAGTATACTTATTAAAATGTTCAGGCTCCACTACAAACTTGAAACCTGGATTATACATATGATGTCTCATTATTACTTTCTTTTATTACTATCTACCAGAATAATATCCTGACATAGATTTTATTTATCAAACAATATTTTCCAATTTCCCTATTCATCTGAACTTCAATCTTAATTTTAAAGCAGACTACCTCTCGGAGACCAGACCGCTTCCGGATAATACTCATCGATCATGCGCTTCACAAGGCTGCACTGTTTTGCACGCTTACGTGCATCTTCCTCGGTGCTGTTCCAACTGTGGGTCGCAGCCACGGAACCGCCGGTCTTAAGGTAAATTGGTGCGGCAATGCGGATCATTTCCGGTACTTCGTAGTGACGAATAAAACCACCTGTGGACTTCGGATTTTCAGTATGGATATCAACTGGACAGTCCACCGCCTGGCGCATAGCCGCCAGCATCTGGAGCTGGATGTCACGGACAGGATTTATAGAGTCTGCACCAATACTCTCCAATAGCTTTGCAGAACAGGGATTTCCGTGTCCCGCATGGGCGGATACCTTAAAGTGACAGTCCGTAGGAATCTCTCCTGCTTTGCGCATTTCGTTCAATGCCCACAGACATCCTTCGTCATATACAAGGAAGCCGCGGCATCCAAGATGAGCGGCACGTTTCACATCCTCAATAGCACGGACAATCTGCTCCTGCCCACGCAGACGATACCCCATGCGCACACCTTCCTCCGTATGTACCGATGCAGATGTATCTGTGGTTGCACGTGGACCGATGGCAAGAATAAGATCGGTTTGCCATTTGTGGGCAAGCTCCATCATCTTACTGATTTCCTCATCTGTCAAACGCATAATACCCTGAGTCTGTGTTACACGATGCAGATACAGACCATACCCATCCATTGCTTCCAAAAGAGCCTGCATAACCTTTGGCCCTTGAATTCCAGGGACTTCAAAGCGGTACTGTCCGCCATCAGCGAATCGTTTTTCAGAAGTCGGCAAATCGTATGCATCTCCTCTTGGAAGACCAACTGACTGTAGAAATTCTCTTGTTTTCTTTATACTGTTCATGATCATATTCCTTTCTTCCGATTAATACGGAACTTTGTTTTGTTATCCATTATAATTCTTGATTCGTTCAGGTCATCTATCAAAGCATCAATCACTTCTCGGTGGTCGAATATAACCGGCGGTAATTTTCTGCTCAAACCTTTATGAATTCGACAGTCAATGAAAGATGCTTTACCACAATCACGTAGAACTTCCAAAGCCTCCACCAATTCTACTTCCGTTGTTACAGGATGTCCAACCGTCGCATAATCGCATGCTTCCGCTATTTTTGTAAAGTCTACCTTATGACCAGCGGATGGTTGCCCACCCACAGATTCATGCGATCCATTGTTCAAAACAACATGCATGAAGTTTGGAGCATCAAGCTTGCTGACCATTGTCATCGCACCCATATGCATCATGCAGGCACTATCACCATCCAAGGCAACAACTTTCCGTTCAGTTTTTTCCAATGCAATCCCAAGCGCAACAGAACTTGCGTGCCCCATAGAACCAACATTCAGAAAGTCATGTGCCTTTGTTTCGCCTCTCTTTTCCCTCAAGAAAAATAACTCCCTTGTTGTTCTTCCTGTCGTTGCGGAATAGATGGTGTCTCCCGGCATGTTGTTCAAAATAACTTCCATAGCCTCTTCCCGACTCATCGGATAAGTACAATCCACGTTGTTCGGCTTATCATTCGCCGCCATGACCCCCTTCGGTGCGATTAAACCGTAAGGCTGTCGGTTTTCTTTGCAATACTTGACCGCTTTCTCCACAACATTAGCAAACTTCTCATCCTCATCCTCAAGGATGGTGTAGGGAATATGCATAATTTCTAACAGCCCAGGTGTAATCTCCCCCTGTAGTTTATGTTGTGGATGATTCGGCTCAGTATTTCCCTGCCCACGCCAACCGACGAGTAAAAGCATGGGAACAGCAAACACATCCTTATCCACAAGACTTACCAGAGGATTCACCGTATTTCCCAGCCCACTATTCTGCATATAGACCAGAGAAATCTCTTTGCTTGCGAAATAATGCCCTGAGGCAATACCTATCGCATTCCCTTCATTAGCGGTAATAATATTTCTACTTCCACAGTTATCCAGGGCATAGTTGCAGAAACCATTCAGATAAGAATCCGGTACCCCCGTGAAGAATGTAACACCGTGCTTTGCCAGTTCTTCAAATACTCTTTTTTGATTCAACATTATTTCTTCTCTCCTCCTACAGAGCCTTTACTTTTATACAAAGTGAAATATTCGGGACTGTCCGCCTTACAGCACCACCATGCTTTTTCAAAAGCATCTACAATAGAATCCGGCAAGGAACCCGCTTTCACCGTTTCCAAATTCTGCTTCAAATGATTCAGCTTAGATGCACCTATAATAATCGCATCTCCACGTTCTGCATTCAACATAGAATGATAAACAAGCCAACGATAAGTTGCTTCGATAATAGTAATGCCCTCTTTTTCGCAGGATGATTTGATAATTTCCACAGCATCAAAATAGCTCTTTTTCCAATAACGCCTCTGATAATTCGGACGGTGTGTGAAGCGCCCATCTGTCGGGGCATCTTCATATCTTCCATAACGTCCCGTGAGCAATCCACCTGCCATCGGATTATAAGCATAGAAACGCATTCCAAAATGATTCAGACATGCATTCAACTCAGTTTCCGCTTTTTTGGTCAAAGGATTGTAAATACCCTCAAACACTGTTGGCAATACCCAACTGTTTCTATGACATATATGCCATACATCCGCTACCATCCATGCAGGGAAATTGGAAAGCCCCAACTCTCTGAATTTTCCTTCTTGATAAAGATTGTTGCAAACTTCTAAAACGCTTTCCACTGGTGTTGCAGGATCGGGAAAATGAAGATAAAAAGTATCTACTGTAGAAACCCCTAACCTTTTTAACGACTCGTTTAGTTGAGAATAGGCGGCTTCTCCGTCCAACTTATCAGTAATCCGAGGATTCACTTTTGTTGAAATTTTATAAGGATGATGAAGCTTCGGCAAAACCTCTCCCAGCAGTTTTTCACTGTCTCCTTCGTTGTAGACATATGCTGTATCCAGTTCCTCATATCCAGCATCTAAAAACATCTCTACAAACTCGCTCACACTCGGAGCAAAAACGGACTCTCCGAATGTCATTGTCCCAAGTACTAACTTCATCTTATAACTCCTCCTATAATTTCCATAACCTTCCGAATTTTCGCGTTTTCTGCATAAACCAATTGATAAATTTCGTCTCCATGTGCCTGATGAGCATACGTCATCAGGCTGTCATATCTATCCTTGAACTCCGCTTCATCCAGCGGATTCTCTGGTTCACCTTTCGGAAAATCCACACGCTCTACCAAAACGCTTCCATCCGTCTTTGTAATGTGAACAATCGCTGCCTGAACACCAGGGAACATTACACTCAGCTCATCGTCCGATTCGACATGGATTTTCTTCGTTAGGTTAAGTCTCTTCTCTTCTCTAACACTTTCCTCACTAAACTCCTGTAAACCAGCTTTTCCATAGATAAGTCCTGTTGCGGTCGCATAGGGAATGCTCATCTTAGCAGAATAGGAACCGGGAATATCGGTATGGTCATGCCCTGCAACTGCGAGAGAATAAGTTTTAATATCAATATGTTCTATATCCTCTATCCGTACCTGTTCCCTAAGATGGATTGCAGCTTCCACCGATGGATGTGTATAACGGCAACTTGCATAAGGCTTAGTGTAAGTTTTCATTATGGCATAAGTTCCATTCAGTAATACCGATTTCAATTCAACCTCATCCTTACCTGTCATCATTTTAACAAACCCACGTCCACCTAATGGATCATGATGACCTTTGAAGCCGGATTTAGCCAACTGAATACTTGTTAGTGCAAGTAATGCTGTCTTTGCAACATTATACGGTTTCAGTTCTGATCCATCATCCAGTACCTTGAGCATACCGTTTGCAGATACACATGCCACCGCAAACGCCTGAAATCGTTCTTCTTCTGTAAAGTTAAGCATATAACTAGCTGCTATCGTAGCACCGAGCACACCGCAGGTCCCTGTCGCATGATAGCCCATTATTTTATGTTCAGGCTGAATAGAAACCGCCATCGTGTAGGAAGTTTCATACCCAATCACAGCCGCTTTTAGCACATCTTCGACTCCAAGATCATATCGTTCAGCCAGCGGGAGCAATAATGAAAAAATTGGAGAACCGAGGTGAATGATGCCGGAATTGGTACCATCATCGAAGTCCAAAGCATGGCTATTCAGACCATTGAGAAATACAGCCTCTTTCAATGCAAGCCTCTTCCCTGTACCAATCGCATTGAATTCTCCGAGCTCCGGCATAGCAAACCCCATGTAATTATCGATTTTCTCTTTTTGGAAAACCGCTCCAGCAGAACTGACCGCAAGATAATCTAATAAAGACTGCTTAGCTCTTCTCAAGACATACTCTGGTATTTCCCTTTTTTGTACTTCATCAATTACTTTTAAAAATTCAACACTTTGGTTCATTCATCCCCTCCTGTATTCTTTATCGCTCCAAATAGTACCTGTGTAATTACATTACGTATCATTTGACAATTCATTTCAACCATTTTTATTTTTTTTAAATCAACATACAATATCATACATATTTTGCACACATTAGCGTAAGCTAAATTATAGTAGATTTTCAAAGCATTACTACTTGATAAAACGAATAATATCATGCCGTATTAGATCTTCTCCCTTGGCATCAATTATCTTTACTTTTTCGCCAGCAAGTCTGTGTTTTTTTTCTAATTCTGCAAAACTATCTGCCTCAACTGAAAAATAGGCTGCCCTATCTCCACTACAAGATATATTACCAAATTCATAACCTATTGGTTTATATATATCATAATCGCTTACAACTCCCTCTTCCAAGAGTTCTTCAAATCCCTCATAATGATCAATAATCCCTGATTTACAGTATAAAAACTCATCTATAACATATCGATTATAATTAAACTCTTTAACATGCGGTTTTTCGCCACATGTTAAATCTACCACAGCCTTGACCACATCAAACCCAGACACTTTCGGTAATAAACGATATTTTATTCCGCCACCTGTACGAGCGCAGAATTCAATAACACTGATTTTATCTTCATTCACTTTCATCTGTATCAGCATTGGAGTATCTTTTAATCCAAATGATGTTGCTATTTTTTGTGCTACATTCTTAATGTTTAAAATCATCTCATCAGAAATTGGAGCCGGATATCTTCCTCTACATATTACAAATCCATCCATTTCCGGAATTTTATCTAAGACCCTAATACAAAGCACATGAACTATTCCGTTTTCTACATAGATATCTACACTAAATTCATCGCCATCTACATATTCTTCAATAATGGCCGTTTTAGTTCTACTGATTTTCACAGCCGTTTGAAATGCATCTTTTAATTCATCTATATTTTCAACACGTTTAACCCCTCTTGAGCTATATGAATCGACAGGTTTCACTATAAGTGGATACTGCATATCACGAATTTTCTCAGCGTCAAATTCAGCTACAACAATATATTTAGAAGTTGGAACATTATTTTCTACGAAAATCCGCTTCATATATTCTTTACTGGAAACATTCTTAGCTGTTTGATAATCAATATAACAAGGGAGTTCAAGTTCTTCGCAAACTTGTGCAACAACAAGTAATACTTGATCTGCACACACCGATATTACAAAATCAACTTTTTCATTGACTGCCACCTTACGTATCTCATCTACATCTAGTGTAGAAATCGGGTAAAATTTATCTGCATACTTTACTGCAACTGCTTTATCATTTCGATCTACTAGCAAAACTGTATATCCCCTGCTTTTCAATTCTTTTACCAATGCAGCTTGCGGAGCTCCGCCTGCAATCACAAGTGCTTTCATTATTTCTTTTTCCTTTCTCCGTTTATTAGCTTCTTTTATAAACTTTTTTTACTACGTCAAGAAGCGTTTTTCTATATTTCAAAATTATAAAAATCGAAACAACAGCTATTGTTCCAACAACGATATATCTCATAAGTGTATACGTATATAGTATAGAGGAAAAAAAGGCCAAAACACCCGTTGACATTATCACCGCCACTGTTCCTTTAATATTAATTGCTACACAATGACTAGTTTTCCTCACTAAAATATAATTGAGTACAAATAACACACCAAAGGTCACTACATTTATAGTCGGGAGTATGTCTATTCCATACTTTGGCATCAGTACAATTTTCCCAACTATACTAATTACCGCTACAGTAGCAGTAAAAATTGCGGTCTTTACAATTTTCTTTTCATATGTCAATATCACTGTAAACAAAGAGGTAATTGCTTGAATAAATACAGCCACTACTAAAAAAGGAATTAATGGAGTGGCAGATGCATATTTTGCTCCCCCTAAAATCCATACAATTTCTGGAGCAAATAAAATAGTCCCAATTGCAACCACAGCTAATCCTGAAATATAGAACATGGAGTCATGATATAATTTTTTTCCATTTCCTTGTTGCAAATTATCCATTACCCATGTTGTCACAGCACCCGTAAGCGCTTCAAAAAGTACAGTCAATATATGAAGTACACTGGTTGCTATACTTACAACAGCCGCAGCTTGTGCCCCCTGTACACTTTTTGTAACGATAACATTTGTGGATATTAACAGATATGCTGTAAAGAAATGTACAAACAATGGAAGTGACAATTTAAATGCATATTTTAAATGTTCTATTTTAAATATTAGTCTTTTTTTTAAAAGAATCAATACACAAAATAAATTAATCAATATAATTGGTACATATGTACCATAAATACGTCCTGATAATCGATATTCTACAGGTAGTAAACCAACTAAAATTACTGCGATGACCGTAGGAATTATTAAATTTATCAGCGAAATACACACTACTGATTTATAGCGATACATAGTCCGCTCTCTAGCAAGATAAATCTGTTTTCCGGCCTGAAACATAAGAACAACAAATAAAATGTGAATATAATGTATCGGAATAGAAACTATCTCATAAATCCACTCTCCACTGATTAAAAACAAACCATAGAAAATTACCGCTAGCCCACAACTAGCAATGGTAACAGAAGAGTTATACTGATCAAATTCATCTGTATAGTCATAGTATGCCCTAGGAAGGGTATTAAACATTTCTAAACTAGTAACAATAAATAATGTTGTAAGCCAACTGGCAAAATTCATAAATTCCCCATAGTCACTTTCACTCATCATTCTTGAAAATAATGGAGTTGTGATAAAGGATAAACTTTTTGCCAAAAAAGTACTTACTACATACCAAAAACCAACTTTCACAGCAAGCGAAGTACTACCTCGCTTTACATTTGCTTCCAACGTATTTTACCTCCTGTTGTAAATTTCTCATTGTACCCCATCATTAAAATAATTACATAGTATAGCATATAGAATATGCCATGTGTATGCGCACTAAAAAATGAAACGAACACGATGACTACTGCAATCCATTTATATGGGACTTTCTGGCATATAGCATTTTTAACATAGAACGCATACGACAAAAAAGTACCAATAATTCCAAATTTATAAAGTGTAGCCACAAACCCTGCCATATTAAATTGAATCCCTACGGTAGTACTAGTAACTCCAATCAAAAGCTTCACACCAGTCAAATTTGCTATCAAATTAAATCCCTGTGCTGTCCGTCCTTCAATTGCATTACTACCACCGCTTTCTCCCACGAATATCCTAACAATACTATCTCGAAAAAAAGGTACCGTGAAACACAATACGATAAATACAATGCAAAATGTAATTAGCATTATTAAATTCTTTATTCGAAAAACATTTTTCAACTTTATGTTATTCAACTTTCCACTATTAAAACCCAAATATAATATCCAAGCAAAACAACTAACTCCAATCCCCATACCTGATGTCGTCAAAAAAAGACCCACGGTAAGCAGAATTGCTATTTTTCTCCTCCAGTTATCTATATTTGGTGATAAAAGAAACACAAAAAGAATAGGAAACACATATAAAAACATATGTGATGGCTCTAAGAAAAAAGCAGATGGCCTATACAACTCCGAACGTATCCCATTAATTCCAACCTGTCCGGTTTCAGCTCCTGCAATCCATTGACTGCTTTCTGGCAACAATAATGATACAGGTACAAGTTTTAAATGAAATCCAAAAATATAATGGCACACATATTGTACAATTATTAAAATACTAGCAACTTGAGCAATCCTTGATGCAGATTTAAATACACTTTTCAAATTAATTACACCTTCTGATATTGCAAAGTAATATATAACAATAACAATCGCCTGTGCTATTCCCATAAAATTCACTTCATGTATAAAGGCCTTATATAAGCTAAAAAGCACTAACGGAAATATTATTTTTTCAACACTTATTTTCTCATTTTGTAGTTTAGCCAACAAGCCTAATACTATATACGGTAATCCCAAAACTAAAACACTGATACCTGCATTACCCAAAAAACCTTTATAGTGTTGCAAAATCAAAGAAAATGCTATTAAAAACGAGAAAAAGCCATCAACACATCCACCTTCTTTCTTACCATAAAAATTAATTTTCGCCAGTGTAGTATTACATCTCCTTTTTCCTGTAATTCCATACTTCATATATCTTTCACCTTATCGAAATACTAGAAAATTTAGTTTTCTTCTTTTCCATCTTCCAAAATTTCATTCTCGTTATTTGGAACATAATGCATAGAAAAACGATCTACTCCTCGATATTCTGATTTCACACCTGTTCCGTCTCTTTTCAAAACAATCAAAACTGTTTCCAATATTATTTTAATGTCCAGTAATATGTTAAACCGTTTTACATACTCAATATCGTATTTTATACGCTTCGGCCAGCTAATATTATTACGTCCCTTTACCTGTGCCAATCCCGTAATCCCTGGTCTCATTTCAAACCTACGAACTTCTTCACCTTCACATCTTGGAGCTTGATAGTCTAACATAGGTCTCGGCCCAACTATACTCATTGTTCCATTCAGTATATTAAACAGTTGTGGTAACTCGTCGAGGCTTGTATTTCTCAAAAATTTTCCAACTTTTGTTATTCGATTTTCCGACATAATTTCATTTCCGCTTTTATCGTATCTTTCGACAATCATTGTCCGGAATTTATACATTGTATATGATTTACAATTTATACCTATCCGTTTTTGCCTGAATAACGCCGGTCCTTTCGAAGTCAATCGGATCACAATTGGAACAATTATAAAAACTGGAATAATCATGAACAAAGCAATAGCAATCAAACTTGCTACAACATCAAAAAATCTTTTTAAAATCAAATTAATTTCTCTCATAATTAATAAACCTCTTTTTGTAAAATCCCCTATTTACTTTTTCTAGTATCCTAAAATTTAAATCAAAGCTCCTAACTTTTATCATTTTTTTATTTTACTAATTTTCAATATTTCACTTACTCAAAACAACTTCTAACAATCTCTATCACCACTCCTTGTTGTTCCATCGTCATTTTATTATCACTCGGCAAACACAATCCTCTCTGAAAAATATCCATGCCAACATCAAGAGGTTTTCCATCCTTTCCTCGAACTCCTCCATTTATATATGCATTAGTCTTAGCACGTCCATTACCCTCTCTGGTTACAAATCCATTCATCCGATAAATAGGTTGCATATGCATAGGTTTCCATATAGGACGCCCCTCCGCATTATGTTGCGCTAGTTTTTCTAAGATCTCAGTCGGACAACTTTTACCGGATTCACTGATATATAAAGCCTCACACTCCCCGCGTACTTGTTTACAGACAGCATCCTCATCAATCAATAAGCAAGACAACCAATAATTGGGTTCAGAATGTTTTGCATCAAATGGATTCATTGTAACCGGAAGATCTTTGAATCCCGATTTATATCTTTCATAAATAGCCTTTTTTTGAGCGATATGTTCCTCCAGATAAGGGAATTGCCCTCTTACTACCCCTGCAATCACGTTACTCATGCGATAATTATACCCCAGTTCTTCATGCTGATACCACGGGGCATTCTCACGAGATTGTGTAGACCACTTACGTACTTTATTGGCAGCTTCCAAATCATCTGTTAATAACATTCCTCCAGAAGATCCCGTAATAATTTTATTTCCATTAAAAGATATCGCATTATAACTACCAAAGGTTCCGGTTTGCACACCTTTATAAGAAGCCCCCAGTGACTCTGCCGCATCCTCTATGACAATTGCATTATGCCTCCGACAAATTGCTTGGATCTCTTCAATTTTACCCGGTGTTCCATATAGATGAGCGACTACAACGACCTTCACATCCGGATAAATTTCAAAAGCTTTCTCTAAAGCGATAGGATCCATGTTCCAAGTATCATATTCCGTGTCAATAAACACGGGGATTCCTCCCTCATAAACAACAGGATTTACAGTCGCATCAAAAGTCATATCCGAACAAAAGACCTTATCTCCAGACTTTACTCCAGCTAACCGAACTGCCATATGCAAAGCCGCTGTCCCTGCAGACAAAGCAACTGCATACCGGCAGCCTATCTTTTCACAAGCTAAACGTTCTACTTCATTGATATTCTTACCTACGGTAGACATCCAATTACTCTCATATGCTTCTGTTATATATTTGATTTCATCTCCATGCATTGTAGGAGAACTCAACCATATTTTAGATGCAAACGGTGCTATCTGTTTTAGTTTGCAGTCTTGATTCTCTCTCTTCATATCTAATATTATTTTTCATTTTTATTTTTCTTATTCTCCGCCTCAAAACCATACCCATAGCCGTAGCCATAGCCATAATGTTTGCCATAGCCATAACCGTATTTCTTACCATAACCGTAGCCATAGGTGTTCCTACGTTTGCTTAAATCAACCCCATTAATTACAACTGCCAACTTATCAAACTTATGCTCGTCTCTAAGAACATTGATATAGCAAAAGGCTGCTTTCGGGGTCACATCCGCACGACAAACATAAATACACATATCAGCTACACGGCTTATTATGGTCGTATCAGTTACTAGACCGATTGGAGCCGTATCCAATAACACATAGTCATAACGGGCTTTCAATAGTTCCACCGCCTTCTCTAATGTATCACGGGCTACCAACTCCGTCGGGTTTGGGGGGATTGTTCCACCTAAGAGGATATCTAAGTTAGGACTAATGCCGGAAGGCTGCACAAACTCGAAAAGATCCTTATCTTCCGGATTCATCAGATAATTAGATATTCCTTCCTGCCGTTTCGATAAATCAAATACTCTATTCAAACCGGGCTTGCGGATATCCATGCCAACCACTACCACTTTCTTACCCAAATAAGCCAAACTAACAGCAAGATTTCCAGTCAGAAAAGATTTACCCTCTCCGGGCTGTGTGGAGGAGAACAATATGACTTTTTGCTCTTTCCGTAGCATAAAAAGTAAATTGGTTCGCAATCCCCGGAAGGTCTCTTCCATCATATCATTCTTATTCTCACGCACTACAATCATCCCTTTATCGGAGGACTTATGACCACACAATGGCAATTCGCCCAAAATCGGTACATTCGTCAATAGTTCCACATCACTCCGGTTCTCTATTTTATACTTCAGTAATTCCACAATAAAGATGATTCCTACCGGAATAAACAGACCTACCACCAAAGCTACCAATAAAAAGATAATCTTCTTCGGAGCAACTGGATCCTTCCCGGGTAGCGGTTCCTCTACAATACGACCATTATTAGCCGTCGACGCCAACGTAATCGCATTTTCTTCCCGCTTCTGCAACAGCATGATATATAAAGTTGCCTTGATTTCTTGTTGGCGAGAAATAGTCATGAACTCTTTCTCTTGTTTTGGAGCGTCGCTAATCCGACCCTCAAATTTACTGGCTTGACGCCCAATATCTTTCTGGGCAATTTGCAATCCTCGCAAAACGCTATTCACAGCTGTTTCCACATTGTGCCTCATCGCCTCAATGCCCGTATTCATGTTTATCACCGCTGGGTTATTTTCTGAAGAGGTGCGTAACAAACGCTTACGCTCGATAATCATCGTATTGTATTGCTCAATCACCCTAGATAGATTTTGATCCTGCAATCCTACGTTTGCCGGAATTACCTCCTCCCTATTAACCGGATCGTTGATATAGGTACGCAGAAATTGAACCAAACTGATCTGCGTAGCGTTCTCCGTACGCTGCTGCTCATACTTGGAACTCTCTTGTAAGGCCAAACGGGCATCGCTTGTCAAATCTGTCAGACCGGATCGTTGCTTGAAATCCGCCAGCTCACTCTCCGCCGTGCCCAACTCATTGTTAATGATACCAATGCGTTCTTCGATGAACTCAGCGGTTTTCTGGGCCACCTCATTCTTCTCGTCGTTTGCATCTTGATTGTAGAACGCCACCAAACGATTAACAAAATCCACACCACGCTCCTTTACCGTATTATTCACGCTGATCTTCGCTATAGTCGTGGTCTGGGAAGAAGCCGCCACACTCAAATTTTTCATGTATTCATCGGCGGTCTCTGTCGGTGTATTTATAGTAACACGTAAGACGATTTCCTCTTCTTCCATCTGCAAGGTATCACCTTTTGTAAAGCTCAAAATGCCTACAGGGGTTGGCAGCACCGCCGGCAATTGATCAAATGCCCGCTCCATTTCACACTCTTCCTCGTCTTGCACATATTTAGCTTTAACTGATAATTTCCCCGCTTTTGTAAAAATCAGATCCAGTTTAATCGGCTCTTCTAATTTTTCGGCTTCTTCCGGTGTCATATAAATCCGCACCGGACTATTCTTATAAAGAGGCATCGCATAACCAAATGCTCGCTTTTCCGCTACGCTAACATATAAATTCAAGTCATTCACGACTTTTTTTATCAAAGTACGGGATTTCAAGATCTCCACCTCGTTATCAAAATTATTTGTCATGGAAAACATTCCCAAATCTTGAATAGCCGCTAATGGATTGTTACCCGAACCACTTCGCTTATCCTCCTCCTTTATCAACACGGAACTGGAAAT
>OKSC01001575.1_pt1 | contig 21943 bp, 39 predicted proteins | sample 1601161 | NCBI WGS metagenome assembly OKSC01 (sample SAMEA3541552, study PRJEB24748) | human gut metagenome | biome: human gut; feature: human-associated habitat; material: faeces | place: China | collected 2012
TGCTCTTTGTTTTTCTTCGAAAATCAAGAAGCAGTCTCCCTGTCGCAGGAGGCTGAAGCATGGTCAATCAGTTCAACAAATATCAATATTTCTGGATACGGTTCAGGCTCTGGAACTGTTACGGTTACTGCACCAGCAAGTGGTTCATGGTCAATCGACTTTGCTTCTAATGTGTTTAGTCTAAACGCTTCGCCAACATCAGGTACAGGCTCAAAGACTGTCACTATCAATGCTATCAATGATAGTGGTCAAACAGGTATGCACAATATAGATATCTATCTTAAATCAGGTGGGTCGACAAAAGATACGGGAAATATTCGTGTCCGTATAACTTCGGGCAGTTAATTGTTATGGTTGGGAGGTCTGATATCAGACCTCCTTTCCAAATGAAGATTAATAATGAGAGCCTTCGATTATAAATCGAATATTTGAAAGCGTCTTCCCATCAATTGTCAAAGTTCCATATCCATATGCAGCATATTGTAGGCTGTCGTCATTAGTGTCAACATTCGTTATTCTAATTTCAACATTTGAGCCACTCTGAACAATTTGCATAGAACAATTTTCTGTGGTGATATTATTGACATTTGAAATCTGACAATTGCTTAAAGTTAGGGTAAACGACTCAATTGAACCAGATGAATAGTCATTATTCGTTCTAAAGGAATCATCTTTCAAATCAATTTCGACATTCACGGATTGATTGATATTTACTGAATAACTATCCACACCCGTGTAAATGTAAAGAGTTCCCCAAACTGAACCCGAGGAACTATATCTTACTGATGTTCCTACGGATGGGACAGCCTCCTGCGACAGGGAGACTGCTTGGGTCTATTATTTTAATGAATAAGGAGGATTCTGGCGGGAGTCCGTGAATAACCCGATAATTCCCGCCAGTCCCTAAATTTAGTTTAAACGCACTGTTTGATTATTTGCTTCAAGTATAAATGACTGTGTCGTTGAACCGCTCCAACTCGTTCCCATACCAGTCATCTTTCGAATCCATACCCTGTCACCAGCCTTTAAATAAGTTCTTGTGCCACCTTTTGCAACGTCGTTTACACTATATCCTGGGTTAGGACTCCATATTTCTTGAAAATCTTCTCCTCCACCCTTTATAGCCGCATACTGCATAGGGGTTCCAGTCGGAGTTGCACTCGAATTGAATATAAAGTAAGTATTCTCAAATGTACCACTACTTTGGTAAGTAATAGTATATTGAACGCCAGCCTGATTCAATGATACCGAAGCAGTTTTCCCCGATGTTGTTTGAGTATAGGAAACAGTTCCCGACCGTTTATTACTTTGATTTGCCGCAGCAGTAATAGAAGAACCATCCGTGTTCTTGCTGAACCCTGTTCCACTAATTGTTGCGCTCCACGATACATTTTCCTGGGTTGATGTTTCGACTCCGTTTATAACTTTCTTTCGATAGGAAGTTACGGTAACGGATTTCGTTCCACCACCAGCGACGAAACTGAGCGATGTCGGAGTCACGGAGAAGTAATAGTTCCAAGTTACTACTCCCGCAGCCTGACTTGCGCCAACAGTACGTGTCATCCCACCACCAGCAACTGAAAGGCTCGTACTGCGTGCCGATTCAGTCTGGTTAGCAGGAACCGTGGCAGTCACAGTTGTGCTACCACTTCCTCCGGAGTCCGGAGTTGCTGTAATAAAATCTTTCTGCATAATTCTTAAAATTAGTTATAACTAAATGAAATTCACCGCAAATTTAGCGGTTTATATCTCGAAATCAAAATCCTTTGTCGTTATCCTGCAAAACGAGCCTTCCGGAGATAGGCAAATCACCTCTGTTTGGTCGTCTAAATACGATACAGATAGGACGGGGAGATAAGTGTATCCATCAATATAGAAAATGCCTGCAGGCTCCCCGTTAAGACCGTCAAACGTGGGAACGGGTATCTTGTTGGTAACAACCTGCCGTCCTGCGAATGGTCCGAAGTCCTTAACAGTCATTTTCGGGCAGACCAAAACCTGTTCAAGTTCGGTGATGAACTTTCGCTTCATATTCAGGTAGGAGTTCAGGATTATGCCTGTTCCTATCTTCCCCTCGATACCGTATATTTTCCGAGTTTCGTTACGAATGACTTGGAGTTCTCCTGGGGAGAGTTCCTCGAAGTCCTTCTCGAGGATATCGAGAAGTTGCTTGTTTCTTTTCTCTTCTTTGTTCATGACTTCTCAATTTATATATGTATAACGTGGACGCAGTGGTTTTGCGATTGATTTTCGCCAGAAAATTCCTTTAACCATTCTTTCCACGAGTAAACGGAGTCGAAACATCAACCCAGGAAAATGTGAACTATACTGTGTCCGTAACAGGTACGGGATTCTCTGGTAGTGGCACAACCGTCACCGCTGCTGCGAACTCTGCGACGTCGACGAGAACAGGAACTGCCACCTATACTCAAGCCACGAGTGGTAAGACCCAAGCAGTCTCCCTGTCGCAAGCAGCCGTCCAGAAAATCTCCGTATCACCCACGACCGTATTCTCAAGCATGTCAAGCCCGAACACTGGTCAGTCGTATGCCACTACGATTACCGTTTCGAACGCTCCTACCAAACCCAATGTTTCAGTTGCCATGACTATGAATAGTGACGGTGGAACTTTGAAATATCAGATGGGTGATGTCGGTACTTCTGACCCTGTATCGGCTGGAAATAATACATGGACTTTCAAGGTATGGCCAACCACGTGGTATCAAGCAACAGGTGGTGACGGAGGCGGTCTTCCGGCTTTCAGTTCCGGATGCCACATCTTTAGGAAGATACCCTGTTCACTGATGAAGCCTATTTCCTCACCCTTGTAAACTAACTGTGCATAATCTGACGTGGGCATTCCGGCTCCACCTTTCACCGTTACTCGATTGATTTCAATAGGTGCTATCATGATTCCTTTTCTTTAAGTTGTGATTTGATTCGAAGATTTTGTGTGTCCCATATCCATTGAGCGTGTTCCTTGACCCAGTTTACTGCATACCTGTGGTCTTGAGGTTCTTTTAGTCTCAAATAGACATTCTTAGGGTCGCATATCAGCATTATACGAGTATTCCCCTCGACCGAGCCTATACGCTCGCCCTGATAGTAAATTGACGAGGTTTGAACGTCACCACCCGCACGTGCTAACTTTGACGGCTTCGGGTTCTTCTTCGATGTGAATTTTATCTTCTTTGCCATAGTCCTAACTTATTAATCGATGTACGATAAATATCTTTTGCAATCAGATTTAAGAACTTTCTTATTCAAACAGTATGTTCCATTGTAACGGTTCAACGGGAGTAGCCCACCAGATGCTATCTTGAAGTTGAGGTCAGATAGAGGCTCGTTGAATGTTCCGTTGACAACGCAGTAAAGTTCAGGGTTGCAACAGTCATCAGATGTAGCATTACGAACTTGGTATCTTTTATTACAGATAAACATAACATTTGATTCGTCATTGCATACTGTTAAGTAGTATTCTTTTCCGTCTAATTTTGAAATAACCTTTTTCATATTTCTTGGTGTTTTAAGTTTGACAGTACAAAGATAATGGGAAGAAATGAGATTACAAAGAAAATCCCGGAATTTCTTCCGGGATTCTCAAAGATTTAACAGAATATCATACTATTTGGACATTCTAACAGCCAATGTTCCGTTGAAGTATAGTTCAACTTTCATAGTTGATGGTTCATTTGGAAGTTCGTTTTTCCAAATTTTAAGGATGTTAGGAATCCAAACAAGACCATCCTTTGAAAAGGTATCATCTCCTAAGGATTCTCCAATACCAAACTCATCAAAATACTTTGCCGTGACGCTTGTAATTACGGAGAATGGATTGAATACCTTTAATTCGAAATGAGTGTCCTGCCATTGAAGAGGGATAACAAATATCCCGTTTTCAACTTTGTAACCAGAATTGGCGGAGTCTTCAAAATTACACAGGTTGGATAAGATGTGGTAAACGAAAGCAGGGTCTTGGATAGCAGTTACGGCTCTACTCAGACCCCCCCCTGTGGCGGAGAAATTGATGGTTGTAGAACGTTCTTTTGCAAGAAGATTAGGGTCAGCAACGGCACTTACTGAAGCCGTACCCCCCCTCCCCAGACTCGGGAGTGATAGTAAGAAAATCTTTCTTCATAATTTTACTTTTAATGATTGAAACGAAATTATTTATGCTATTGACGTCAATTATAGCCGATTTAGGAAGTTATAAGTATGCCCCGAACAAATTGTCCGGAGCACACCTTTGATTGCCGTGTAGAGCCTTATAAGATGACCGCAAGGCTTGATACCACGTCATCGAAGTAATCCATTTGTGTGATACTTGCTTTATCACCGAAATACTTCTTGAGTTTCTTTTCAACATACGCACCAGCCGGAATAGCCATAATGGGTGAAGTGATGCGTTCAGAGTAACGAACGACACACGTATATTCACGACCCTCTTCTTCGTTAACCGTGTAGGAGACAAGGAAATGAGGAGTGGCGAGGTCGGCTGGTTTCATACTCTTATCAAGAATGTGAGCCGTCGCTAATTTCTCACCGTTCAAGAAAGACAGGTACTCCCAATAGAGAGGCTCAATCTCACAATTCCCTTTGATGAACTTCTGAGCCAACGCCATAAGATATTTCACGGCTTCTTTGTTGCTCAACCCTATCGGAATGATGAATTCGTTGATGTACAGGAACGGTTCTTCACGCTTGTCATTTCTGTCGAGCGGATATACTGCACAGGCTATACGAGCCAGACCAAGTTCCTTCGGGTCAGTATCGTCTTTCACGACACGATATCCCGGAATAGGGCAGTCGATGAATTCACGGGTGTCCTCAGAATTGTCCGGACTGTCAAGTTCACCGACTGCGCTCAATACCTGTTCACCACGAATCAGAGCCGGAACCCAAGCGGTGCGGTCTTCGTTCTCATCGCTGATGCGAGCCCAAATCATTTTCTCCTCAGGAAGTTTTTCCTCGGAGTCAGGCTGAAACAGGTTTCCTTCCGGAGTCTTGACGTACTGTTCAATCTCCTTGTCGGTCATACCCTGTGGGTCAAGTTCATGAACCAGAGTGATTCCTAACAGTTCCCAGCCCATACCGTCCTTTTCTTTATTCATGGCTGCTTTGAAATCGCCAATCAGATTGTCGGTGAGAAGTGCTGGTGCGGGCAAAAGGTAGGATTTTTGAATGATGCGTCGGCTGAATGCTCCAACCTTTCCGAACTTGCCTTCGTAGATGTAAATCTTTTTCCCTTCAAGAGACTGAGGCTCATAAGCCTGTGCGCTCTTTCCGTTGAGTTTCTTCGAACGGCAAGCCTCGCATCCAGCATCACAAGCGGTTGAGGTGAAGCAATAGTTCGGATACTTGCCGGAGGTTGATACCGCATGAAGAGGTGTGCCCTTTATCTTGCCAACTTCAAGATACGATACGCAGAGGTCATACATTGTATCAGCATCGATGTCTTCTGTAATACCCACAGGCATTTGAAATTCTTGAATCTTTCCTTCTGAGTCGGAATAGATGAAATTATAAACTACTTTCATAAGTCTAAATTATTTGGTGATTAAATTTGAATTGTGTAAACGGGTGTATCGAACATCGATATCTTTCCCGGAACCAACTTCTTCTGTTTTGCATCCGGAGCCTGAAACATTACAGGGGTTGCATGGTGTTCCGGTACGTGTTTGAAACGTTCGAAGTACAGTTCAATCGCATTCAGAACGGTGATGGCGGATACCTGTGCCATCTCGGCTTCTTCTTTTGTTCCGTATAAGGAAGAGTAGAGCCTTTCGCCTGTAATTAATAGGATGGAGAAGCGAAACTTCCCCTTGGGGTTCGTAAGAGCGTTCACTTCGCTCACCTCTTTAATGTTCTCAACTCGGTAGGCTTTCTGAACCTCTACGAGTGATTCTTTTGAAGGACTGTCCTGTGGGGGAGTAATCCATGATTTGATAAATATCAACATATCTTTCGATTTAAATGAATGTACTGAATAAACGCTATTCGACTGGACTTCCATTGGAAATCTCATAAATCGCTCCGTCCACCTGTTTGTAACAGTCAAGATTTTCCGTTACTTGTACCAACGGACACGGCTTATCATTGAAACAAATGGATTTTGTTGACCAATCCGCAAGGTTTCGAATGAAAATGTAGGCGACCATATCCTTTGAAACATACCACTGAATCTTACAAGTAAACTCTTCAAAGTGACGGAAGAAGTGATACCACGTAACGATGTTCCAGAACAGTTCCTCAAGCCCAGCATCTTTGAAAGATACGTATTGAGCAGCAAAGAGGAGGTGGCTGTAATACCACCTCAGGAACCATCCTAATTTATTCCTCTTCTTTATCATGTTTCAGTGCCTCCTTTAAGTTAGGTTTCAGCGTCGCACGGATATTTTCGATAGTGTCACACAGGTTCGAAGCAGGTTTCTTTGCGTCATCACGCTTTTCATTCCAGTCGGCTGTTATAACATCCATATAGATGAGATATGCTTCGGGGAATTCGTTCTTCAGACGCTCCGGAGTGAAACGGGTTGTTTCCATCATACACTTCAGACGCTTCTCCATGAAGTAACGGTCTCGCTCAAGAAGGAGATGTTCCTTGATTTGCTGAACAATAGGATGGTCTTCAGAAAGTTTCTTGGCGATGTCTTCAACCTTTTCGTCAGCAATAGGAAGTTCCTGAGTAAACTTGAGGTGAATATAAAAACCTCTACTTCCCCAGTCTTCAGGAAAGAACGTCTTCGGAAGGTTATAAGATGACAGTGATGGTTCATTACAACGAATGAAGAACTTCTTATGTGTCTTGAAACACTTCAATACATCGTCCGGAGTTTTTCCGATAATGTACTTTTCGAACAGTTCATTCAACTTCGCCAGTGACGAGTCCATCTGTTCTTTGTAGTTGAGGTTTGCCAGCCGTGTGGCAACTGTCATACGGGTGTCTTCGTCAATAATTGCCATGTCTATTACTTTTTAGGGTTCATTCGAATAATCTTTTCTTTCGGTTGAGGAGCCTGTTCTGGCTCGTGAGGTACTTCCCACAGCATAGGCACGTATGTGAACTGCTCCTGTGGTTTGGGGTTCGATTCTGTAAGGAATGCAACTTTGTCGGTTGCTTCGCTCTCTGTAAGGTTCTGCAAGGGATTACCGTCCTTATCCTTTACAACTTCACCATCCGACAGGCGAATGACCTTAAATAGAGGCTCAGGGAGTTCCATGTTGGTGAACTCTGTTACGTCGAGATAATCACACCCGAAGTTCTTAGCCGTCTTGAGGTCGCTGTCGCTGAACTGTCCTTCCAGACCAGAGGCATCCCCTATCATAAGGCAGTCTTCCTTGGCGATTGTGATACCTGTATTGTGAGTGAACTCAGCCAGCATGTCCTCAAGCATTCCCGGATTGGGTTTACGCTTCGGATGCTTCTTGTCATTGTAGGGACAGAACTGTCCGGCAACAAGCGTATTCAAACCGATGTACGATTGAAGGCACGCAATAACGTAGATGAATTTCGGTTGGAACATAGCGGGATGAACGTGTCCCAGTTCAATTCCACCCTGATTAGATACGATTAGAACAGCCTGTGGATGAAGTTTCTTGAGTTGCGCAAAAACCTCCATTTTCAGTTTCATGTCCCAGACTCCTTCCGGAAAGGTTTTCCCGGAAACGGTATCGATGAGCGTACCGTCCATGTCGATGAAGATGACTTTCTTCTTTGTAATGTCCATAATCTTTTGTTTAAAATGTTTGATAATTATACGTGGAATCCGAGGAGTTCGATTAGAACTCCACGAATATTAATCTTTCTTTTCTTCCTGGCTCTGTCACCCACATATGGGTTAAACCGAAGCCGTAAACGAAACAGGAATTGAAGGAAGCAGGGAAACGCTCCTGTATGAGTTTCATACACGCACGGAGTTCGTTTTCGTTTTCACAAGATGTGATAGCGTTTAGGATTTCAGCGAAGATTTCAACTGAACGGCTACTCGTGTTTAATAACACTGATTCGACTGTTGCTTTCATGACTTTATTGTTTTAATTGTTTGACGCAACAAAGGTAGTGGGTAAATTCGAATATCCAAAGAAAATCCCCGAATTTCTTCGGGGAAGTTCCAAGAATTTTTATTTGGCTATGTAAAATCGAACTCTGCAACGCATACATACTCACCTTGGTTCTGTGGGTCTCCAAGATAGAATCTGACGTATTGAAGTACGTGATATGTAGGAGAAAACTTATTTTTATCAGCCATTCTCAAATAATGAGCCGTAAAGCCTGAGATTCCAACGTTTTCGGGGTCACTCTGGACAATGTCATAATAAATTTTGGTTCCGGCTCCAGGTCTATCCTTATAAATGGTTTCCATGAAAACACCGTTATTCCACGGCTCTGGCCATACATCTTCAAAGGAATCAGCAAGTAGGAGAGCACCTCTTGTCACCCAATATGTATCAGAATTTTCAGATACCGAAGGAAGTTGAGCGTTCATTTTCACGGAAAGATATGAAACTCCTCTTTCATATCTATTATCGTTCAGGACTGAAGTTGTTGAAAAGCCTACTGCATTGAACGAAAGCGTCACACTTCCGTTCCAATCGTCAGCAAGTGAAGTAAGACCCACGACAGGCATAAGCGGTATGCCATCTTGATTAACGGTTATCGCTCGTGATACCCCCCCCAGCAGAGAAGTTCAGTGTCGTTGAGCGAGACTGAAATGTTGAATTGGGGTCAGCAACCACGTTCACTTGGGTCGTACCCCCCATTGTCAGGGGAAACAGTAATGAAATCCTTTTTCATTGTCTTGAATTTTAAATTGTTACTAAATACCTCAACGGCTGCGCAACCGCTGATGTTTATTCACTGTCACGTGACTGATATAATACGTTATTTCTTCCGTCGATGAGTTTTTCGAGCCTTGCTTCTCTTCCTGTCCTTGCGGATTTGCTTCTCGCTCCTACCACTTTTCGAACCTCCCTTTCCAAACCGTACAGGCTCGCACCATTCAATGTGGGGAAGTTCAGGTCGTGGCTGAATAGTGTACACTCTGTCTTCGAATTGAGGAATGTCAGTAGGAGAGAAATCCTTGTCAAGTTCCACAATCTCAACATTCGCTTCCTCAGCCATCCTAAGAACCTCCGAAGGGAGTGCCCCTGTTCCGGCTCCGATGATACCTATCTTAGTCATGCTCTATACTTATTACAACTCCATTCAGCATATCACTTACCACTAAATCCCCTCCCACAATTTTGTCTGAGAGTTTATTACGTGACAGCGTCAAGCCTCTCTCAAATGCGAGCGAGCGGATACGTTCACACATCTTTCGGGGAATTGTATTATCCTGAGAATTGACTATCGTTATAAGAACCCAAAAGAAGTCCCCGTGGTCTGTCGCTGAAATTGAATATTCAGTCCCGTCATCAAGATAGGCTCTTGAATATTGGTACTCCTTTCCGCTATATTCAGAAGTAGCCACACGAGTTTCAAGACCTTCCTTCTGAGCCAACTCATTGATTGACACGTCCAGACTCTTGGGGTGAATATCATTCACTCGATTTTGGTACTCGGTGATGCAATTCACCGACAGTTCTATGAGCGTGTCATGACTGACACGTGTGCCGCACCCTGTAAGTAGGAGTGCAAACACGGCTGTAATAATCATCAATCTTTTCATATCCGATATATTTCTTCGTTTAACATTTTTCTATCAAAGGGGTTGGCGTCAATCTTGACATTCTGCCTGTCAAACTGTCGTAGGAAGGAGGAAATCTCCCTGAGACTTCTTTCATCGAGGTCAACGAATTTAATGTAGTCCGTCTTCCCACCCTGTAAAGATACGACAGCCCATGAGCCTGAACGATGATGAACATCAACTGAAACATCGATGTTCCCCAGGAGTTTTCTGATACGTTCAGCACGAACCTCAGCCAAAGAGGTTGCACATTTCTGGCGATGAATTAACCCTTCTAAGTCCCTCTCCAACGCTTTCATCCTTTTGAAATCTTCCTTAAATAAGTATAGGAACAGTTTCCTCAATAGTTTCTTCATGATTCTTTCTTGGTTTTATTGTTTACACCGTACCCAAACAGGGCATAATCACATTTACAGGGGTCTAACGGATAGACATTACGGCAATTCGTAGTAAGTTCAAGCACTGTATTCATGCTATCGCCTTTGCCCGTTATGAGACCCAATTGACGACCAACGGTTGCGACGTGAGTGTCAAGCGGAATGAGTAGGGATGGCTGGGGAATGAAACTCCAGATACCTAAATCCACAGGACTGTTTCGACGGCACATCCATCGTAGGAACATATTCAACCGCTTACAGGCAGACTTCGAATCCTGGGGGATACCTTTCACTCCAGGGAACAGGCTTATCAGCGCATCGAGATAATCTGTGGCTCCCATCGTACGAGTATAGTTCTTTGACAGAGCCTCTTCCATATCTTCGTTGTTATCGTAAATCTCCTTGAGCGCACGACACAGGTCAGCGAAGTCCTTTTCCTTGAAGAAACGGTACAGGGGTTCCTCCGAGTCAATGTACTTTCGCCAACCCATGTTCTTGATATACATATAGGGAGTCAGACGTTTCATCTCCTTACATAGTTTCTCACAGGTAGAGAGGATGGCTTTCCGGTTCCCATACGCTAACCAAGCAGCGATGAAGCCTACTATCTCCTGAGAACACTTGTATCCGAACCGTCTGGGGAACTGTACAGGGTCGTCAGTGATGAATTCAGGCTTCTCGTACTGCTCAGCCAGTTTCATGACCTGATGTCTTAATTTGTCGCTGATTGCTATCATACCTTGTTAGTTTCTTCGATTTTACACAGGAACGTGGCGGTCTTAAACTCGTCACCGTCCATAAAGTATTCAGCCATTTCATCAAGAACGTCCTTATAGGAAGATATCTTGAAGTCCGCTGCCTTCTGAGGAGTCATCTTTTCGAAGACCTTTGCCCAATCACGACGGAGAACCCACGTGTCGCTCTTCTCATTCTGTACTATCACACGAGTTTCTGACTCAGGAATTCTTCTGAACCCTATCAACCAACCCTCTCGAAACGTGTACTGTCGTTTGTCAGTCCCGAATACCACATTGGCGTGAGCACCGTACTTCACCATCTTCTTAGTGTCAATAACACCAAACCAACGATGAATAAAATCCACGTGAACAAAGGTATCCATCGGACCACTCTTGTACTTGATTTCAGGAGATACATACTCCAACTGCTTTACATTTCTATCCATAACTATCTATATTTAATTGGTTTCATACTCAGCCAAAGCCTTGAGGCACTCTTCATGACCCTCGCGACAGGCAGCGTCCATGATATATTCCATATTTTCGTACTCCGGACATTCTCGAGTCGCTGCACCTGTTACATCAACGTAAAGTGTCCCGTCTTCATCGCATTCGACAATGAACCATCCGTCATTATACATTACATAACCATTCTCGTAGATAGTTTGAATGAGTGTACGTCCGTCTTTCATTGTAGAGGAAGCCAATTCATAGGGTTCTGTGATTGTACCCTGTTCGGCTTGATTGATACGAGCCATAGCCACGAGGCAAACCTTTGCTAACTGTCGACGGTCTTTGATGTTATCAACATAGCGGTGAGTCCCTACTGGCTTGCTGAAGTCTAAATTTTTGTAGTATCTTGAACCTTTCATGACGTAACTTGTTTGATTTGACTGAGCAAATATACGTCCATTTATCGAATATCCAAGGAGTTCATCCGGAAAATCTTCATTATTTCTTCCGATTTTTTCCTCAATTCGGCTCTGCGTTCTCTTCTACGAGCCTTTCCGTCCTGAATTTTTAGGGAAGATGAACCTGTTATTCTGTATATCTCGGATTGAGTCTTACTGATTACGTGTTCACAGAACCCTGACAGGGTGACTGTGCTATCTTTGTCCATTCTTGCGTTCATATTAGACGATTTAAGCGATTATAACTATACGGGGAATAAAATGTACCAGCCAACAGGGGTAAATCTCGTAAAGCGACCGCCAGTGGCTTCTATGAATAAGGAAAGAGGCAACCCGTTACAGGCAACCTCTTTCCAATCATGACTAAAACAAAAATCACATCCTCACGGACTTATTTCTTTTTACCTTTCTTCGGTTCAACAACCACTTTCACGGTCTTGGAAGCCTTGAAAGCAAGTGTGTGAGACTCGGGAACGTTCATAGGCTTCTGAGTCAACGGGTTCACACCTGTTTTAGCAGGGTTGACTTTCTGTTTGAACTTTCCGAAAGGTAGGCTGATTTCGTCACCGTCCTTAACACAGGTCTTGACAATCACCGGATTCAGTGCGTCGATTACTTTCTCGGTGTCTCTCTGGCTCATACCAGCCTCTTTGGCAACTGCTGCCACGAATTCTGACTTTCTCATTTCTTTTTAAAATTTAGTGAATAAAATTGTTTCTATTTTCAAACGTGTTATGATAACGTCGTTTTTCGGTTGATAGTTTTTATCATTCCCTTTGGACTCCCGGATTATCGGCAATCCTGATTGAATACAGCGGATAAATTCTTCCCGTTTGCGCCCACCATTCCAAGGAAGCGATATGCGAGATTGATTAGGAACGCTCGGTCTTTGTTGCGCTGATATGCTATCTTCTTACGAATGACAGACATCACCTTTGCGAACTTGATTCCGCTGTCGAGTGTAACATACTCGTGACTGAACTCACTCACCACCCATACGTTGATGATAACGTCTCCCCACTGAAAGAGATACGGCTTATGCTTCCATGTCACTTTATCCATACGACGTTCAGCGTTGGAAAGGTAATCCTCTTGCTCCTTCATCTGATACATCGTGTTCTTCTGAGAGTCCGACAGTAACTTAAAGATACTCTGTTCCTGTTCGGGTGTGCATTTGACCTCCATGTCGATGTCGTGAGGTTCAGCCGTTTCCATGCCCAACTCGTGAAGAGCGAGTGAACCTACAATTAGGAAGTCCATACCGTGTGCGTCAAGCACTGATTTACGAAAGCCGTCCAAGGCTGTTTTAATTCTTGTTTCCATACGAAATTATTTGTTGATGTTAAAGATACGTGATTTCTCCGGAGTCAGGTTACAGTCCTCGAGACTGAATTATCGCTTCAAGACGACTGCTATATCCCTTCTTCTCCGCATAAACTTTGTCTAAATAGGCGAAATATTCGTCCTTTGTGAGCCGTCGGGCAAATGTACTCTGCCATATAGCATAGTCGGCTATACACTCCCGCCACGAGTTGAAACGGGCATGACCTAACATAGTTCCGACAGCCAGAGTGGGACGGCTTCCGGGAACTTTCATTCCCAGACAGTTGTGTCCCTCTACAAACAGTTTAGAAGTGAAGCCTCCGGACTCCTCAATACATTGTGCCATGACGATGTCCGGATGGTCAATCCTTAACTTAAAGATATAATCATACACCTCGTCAAAGAGCGTTTCAGGTACAGGCTCCACAGCCTGTTCTTCAGCGTACTCACAGCCAAACGCTGGCTGAGATGGTACAGGTTCTGTCGTATCACACGACCGTATCACAAGAATGATTAGAATTGACAGCAAAAGAACCGCAAGCCCACGCCACATTCTTTTGAGATACTTCTGTTTAGGCAGATTTCCGCCTGGATAGATTGTTTCTGTTTCCAGCATAACTTCTCATTTTGGTTTATAATAATAGAAAAACTCCTATCATGAGAAGAGCCAAGATACAGCCTAACAGCATTCCACCCACGCACATCACAAAGGCAATGATAAGAGTGTTCTTCACTCTTCCCCTGTAATACGAGCGACACGCTTGACAGGCTGCTGGATTCGTACAGTAACATTTCCGGCATCTTCTCATGATGGTATTCTTTTTATAGTGTGACCATATTCACCCCAGATTGTCTCAAGGACTTTCAGAGCGAACTGTTCTTGTAATTTCTTCTCTTTCTCGATATCCGTTGACAGCCTGTACTGCTCACGATGTTGTTCATTCCATCCAAGCGTGTCAGCAAAGACCTCGAACGCTGGTTCGGTGAAATAGGAACAGACACTCACATGACGACCAAACCTTGTATCGTCAGCCACTATAATTTCCCAACAGTATTTGTCAGACACACGTTGATACTCAGCAGCGTCTCCAAGTGAGCCTTCCCCAAGTTTCGGGAGGACGTGTATCTGACGAGTATGTCCGGGAGTGAACACTTCCTGAAGTTTTAACAGGTAGTTTCCCGATGACTTCACAGGCGAGTCAAACTGCTCAATCGCCTTTTGAATGTTTCTCCATGTTCTGTAACACAGACCGTTCATATTCACCATCATAATCAATTTTCCTTTCTATTAATCGAGTTCGTTTATAACTAAATCCTCAGGGTCGAATAAGGACGGATATTCATCCATACCCTGTTTGACATCAAACGTGAAGTCCAACTCATACGTCTCATCGATGACACAGAACTGCTGAGCGATTTCACTCCACCTGATGACATTCTTCGGCAACCACGCTACTCCCAACTCCTTATTCATCACTCGCCAAGCCTTATCCGTACAGTGAGTGACGGCAGCAGTACGCATACGTCCTTCGTGTAGGAAGCGCACAAGACCGCTCCTGAACGTGTACCTGCGCATATAAGGTCTTTCGGGTGGTAGTTGTGGGGTGATAGGAGCCTCTTTTGGCGTCTCTACGACCGTTTCAGTAGGAAGGTCTGATAAGTGTCCGCGAAGGGATACATTGCCTCCCTCAAGAAACTCTATTGAGTCGTAGATTACTTGTTTGACAGTGCCGTCACTGAACGTAACGGTCACTGGCTTATTATTCTGATTGATTTCCATATCGGGATTATTTTGAAATGTACATACTATTCAGTGGAGACTCTATCATACGATACAGTACGAGAACCCCTGTCTCAACGCATTTTATCATGATGTCCCGTACGAAACGAGGTTGACCGTCGACAGGGTTCAGTTCATCTTTCTGAATTTCATAGTGCCACTCACTTCCCACAAACCATTCTCCTCTTTCAGTGAGGCGGTTGATAGTATCCATTTGCCACAGTGCCTTTTCCTTAGAGGTGATTGAAAACGCTATATCAGCAATTCCCCACTGACCGTTTATGCACTGACTTGTAATGATGTTGAAAACTCGTTTATGTCCCATAACCAAATGATTTAAATTGTTTGACGGAACAAATATAGTGGCATTATTTGACATTCCAAAGAGTTTCCCGATAAATTCGTCAAAATTTTTCCAAACAGGCTACTGGGGTCGGCTTATACGGGTGATTTTATGCTTCCGACGCTCGTACCGTTCATTCCTAATGAACATTCTATTCTTGTGAAGAGCCTCAACCTTTGCTCTCCAGTAATCCCTTTCAGCCGTGATACGGTTGATTAACCGTATCATCAGCATGGCTTTATTCACTTTCATAAGACTTCAATGATTTGTTCGATGTGAAACTTTCTGACCTTTCCCTCTTCCAAGTCCTTCCCGGATAGGTGCTGACCTCGTCTTTCGTCTATCTTTATTACACGATAGGCTCTCTTAGGAAGTACCATCCGTCCGACAACGTGTTTGTCAGGCATACCGAACTCTTCGAAACGTACCCGAACAGTATCTCCGACCTTTACCCTGTCACGCATTTCCTCGAAACTCTTGAAGTCGAACACAGGGGTTCCGGCTCCTGAGTGGTTTAGGAACTTCGTCAACTCGTCACGGAGGTTTCTCACTTCGTCATGTGACATCACCTGAAAGAACGTTGCTGTCGTTCCGTCAGTGATTCCTATCTTTACGGTTCGCCCATACTTATCAGGCTCTTCCGTCTGAATGATTGGTTTCAATGTCTTCATCTTTATCTTCATTTATAAACTGTTTCATAAACGGGCAATCGTCGTCACACCCTGCGTGGGTGTGTGGATTGAAACATATAATAGTTCCTCACGACATCTGGACTGGCGTTTGCATAGAACGCTGGGGAGTCACAGAAGTTATCGAAGAACGGCTTGGACATCCCCCCCCTGCGGAACTCCGTTCCTATCAGGTTCTCGAACTGCCCTTGGGCTTCCCACCACTGTACTTCCTTGGGTACAGGCTCAACCGCAATCTTTCGTAGGAGCGTATTCAGCAGGTCTTCAGGTCGAAGATGTTGAGTCCCTCAAGATACTCGGTGAGATTTAAGCCTGTTGGGATTTCGTCCTTGAAACAGTGCGTAGGGAATTTTGCGTTTCTGATTGAATCAATCTTCGTGCCCCACGTCGACTTGTTAAGTTCTATCCATTCACGTTCATCAGGACGAGTGTCGTAGATTGTGAAGTATCTGTCCCGTTCGTTCTCGTTCGGGTAAATCATCAGATACGACATCCCGAGGCTGTCGAACACTTCACGTGCCTTCGGGTGCATAGCACACACGACAATCTGACCTCGCTCAATAGCCTCAACACAGAACCGAGCATAGTTTTCAGGGAAGTCAGGATTAACGATACCTTTCTTCTTGTCGGTGTAATACTGTTTTGAAAAGAACCCGTCAATGAATATAGGGTGTATCATCGTAAGATATGTCTTGCCGATACCTGGATATCCGCACACGGCATTAATCTTACCATCAAGGAACGCTCGACGTATCGCCAAGCGGTTCTCCGTCATTGTTACAGGCTTGCCCATGACTCCTAAATTTTCTTCTGAAGTTTCAGCCGTGTAATAGCGTCCTTGCGGGAGTAAGCCATAATCGTATGACCTTTCACAGTGAACTCCCTCAACTCACGAACAACGGGTTTCGGCTTCCGTTGATTATCATTACGTCGAACCCCTGTATTGCGTCGAGGAGTTCTGAATGGGTCATTTGATTGTGCTGCCGCAATCATCAGAGCGGTCGCCAGCAACATTCCTTTCATTCTTGTCATAATCGTCTTTGATTTTTATATAGTTTCTACATCTATAATATCGTATCTTGTCTCGACAGTAACCGTCATAGGCACAGGTCTCACAGAGCGCAACCTTTCCTTCACGGTTCTTACCATATAGGGAAGTGTCCTCTTCGTTCATGGCTTCACTCGTCTGAGATAAATATCTTCTCCCTGCGGGAGTTTTCCATGCTCTCTGATATAGTTGTCTCGATGCTTTATGCAAGGTCGCTGCGACAAGCGCAGACCGACCCCTCGAAGCAACACGGGTAACAAGATGGGTTCTTCTGACCCAAGCGTATTTCGTACCCATCCTCTATGGTGATTAGTTTGCTCATGATATATTGGATTAATCATTCTCGATGTCTATATTCGAAATAACGTAGTGCTCCCAGTATCAGAAGCACTACGAATGTCAGGATTTCTTTCATGACTGAGCCTTATTTAGTTCCCAGAGCCTTGTTAGCACGCTCGATTTTACGCTTGAGGGAAGCGATACGGTGGCGGATAGCCTTGGCGTCTTCCTTTGACAGTTTAGCGAACTCCTCAGCATTAGCAACCAAAGCCTCTTTCTCAGCAAGTTCAGCGGAGTAGGTAGAGAGGCGAGCCTCAGCGTCACCAACACGGGGAGCGGACTTCTTTTCACCCTCTACAGAGGCTTTCTTTTCCTGTTTGGGAGCCTTGTCAGCCTTTGCCTTCTTATTGGCTTTAGAGGCTTCTTTGACCTCCTCTTCGCTCTTTAACGGCTGGGCTGGCTTAATAAGTTCAGCGGTATTCTTTGCGATTTCAGCCTGACGACGACGTTCTTCACGTTCTGCCTTTTCTTCTTCACGGTGACGAGCCTCAATGGCAGCGTCGCGGAGGTCAGTATAGATGATGTAGAAGCGGTGATAAGCGTCGAACAGTTCTTTCTTGCTGTTGGCTTCGGTGTACTCCTGAGGTGAGAACAGGCTGTTAAGACCTTTGATAGCAGCACAGATGTCATTGATAGCAGCGACCATGTTAGGTTTGCTGATGTACTTCATTGCCTTCTTTTCGTTAAGCATATTTTCGTTAATTACGAAAGAGGTTACATTCTCGGAAGCGATGTTGTTTACAGTTGTCTTCATAATTCTAATTTTTAATTTGTTTGACATTGTTGATTTAATTTGACATTACAAAGATAGTGCTTTCTATTGAATCAGCAAAGAAATTATCCGGAAATCTTCAAAGAATTTTCAAGATTTTTCTGGTTTCGTCGGTTTAGTCCATTGTAGAGTCTCCTGTTTGAACTGAGCATTATAGCGAACTTCCCTGAACGGATGTCCTTTTGCCAGTAGTTCAATGGTCTCCTCAAGGAACTTCTTCGGAATACCTATATGAGTGTCATCAATAGGAGTGACCACACGCTTCGGCAGCCACCTCCCAAAGTAATACTCTTTTCCTTCCCAGCACACAGGGTGTCCGGGGTTCTCAACTATCCAGAACGTCACACGATACTGAACAGCCTTTTCGGTCTCACCGATTTTCTCAACTGTTAGTGTTCTCATCTCAAATATATTATTGCTTCGGCTACATTCTCAACGGAGTAGGAGCCACTCTTCACTCCGTCGTATATCATCTGGGCAACTTTCATGAGTTGTTCCTTCTGTCTTTCCTGACGTACCTGTTCAGCCGTCTTTATTACTGTACAGGTGTGCGTCTTAGGAGCAGTCTGATGTGGACCGATAGTTCGTGTCCATTGAACACCCGAAGCCCACCAGGACATTCCCCTGTCATCACCGTATATTCCTGCGGACGATGAACCGTGTACAATATGAGCCACATGGGTTTCCCCAGTGGCTATATTCGTGACCTGTATTATATCCCCGACTGTCATACGTTCTCAGATTTAGGTTCAGGAAGCCAAGCGATGACAATACTGTTCGCATGAATCCATTTACCGTTGACAAGGCTGCTATCTTTATAAAAGCAATGTCTCGCCACCTGTAAATCGCCATACTTTCTGTACAGGACAATCACGACTTGCTCCTCTTTGGGTTTGGCGTCTTCAACCTTTATCCAGGGGAACAGGTCATCTTCATTGACTTCTTGGAACCTGTCCTGACGTTCTTCATCAGTCATCACGTAGAAGGAGTTCTGGTTTCCGTAGGGAACCTCAACATGAACGAGCCATTCCTTTTCGCGCACCAAAATGTCTTCGCCTGACGGAATGACGATAACCGCCATCATCTTCTTGTCCGTACCTTTGTTCAGGAACGCTCCCTCGATTTGTGTATAGGGTTTATGCTCAAGAATGAACTGACAAATTTCATCACTGTTTGTACCATCGTACTGAATAGCCTCTACCTCGTAGCGGTCTAATCCTCTTAATTTTACTTCCATATATCTTCTCCTTATTTATTGGTTTGTACTATTATCCCCATATCACATAGTTCAGAAAACGAACCACACCGTCCCACCACTCGAGGAACAGTACCATTCCCCACAAAATTAGGAAGACGAACACGGCTATCCAGAACCGCTGCCACCATACCCTGTACTTCTTTACTAACTTCTTTCTTCCGAAGCGTCCCCAAAAGAACTCAAATACTGTCCAAATTATTCTTTCCATGATGATTATAGTGTTATATTATTTTCAACGGCTGCAACAGCCAATATCCATGATTGCTTGTCACTGATGAACGCAACTTTCTTTCCGTAGGGGTTCATCGTCTTGTCGACTGTTTCGGCTATCTTAGCAGCGAAGCCGTCTGTCGCCTGTACTTTACTGATGAACTGTCCGAGAGCATTGAAAGCGATGTCGAAATAGGAGTTGTTATTCCAGCGGTCAGTTCCCGCCATGTCCTTGATTTCATTCGCTAACTTCTGAGCCTGTTTATACTGTTCTGAGCCTTTCTGTAACATAGTTTGATTCCTCCTTTGATTTAATTGACTGAGCAAATGTACTGGGTTCTATCGACATATCAAAGAAATCCCGGAAGAATTTCCGGGATATCCTCAAGATTTATTTCTTCACCTGTTTAAGATTGGCTATATACCGAGCGTGAAGGCATTGTATGTTATAGCCACCAGCCAGGATACAACTCGTTTTAAAGATGTATCGAGCGTCTTCAGTACGTATACCCACTCGCCTACATAGTTCCCCTGCTGACCTTTAAAAGAGATGAGGTCAAACGACTGTATCTTGTCTTTGATAGGAGTGAGTTTCTTCTCTACCTGTAATTTCAGTTTCGCAGTAGCCTGTTCGATTGTGAGCCGTACCTCTTGGTCACGCTTTGCGTAGAACTTCTCACGAGACTCGCAGTAGAAGTGTATGCTCAGAACTCCTGAAGCCTGTATTTCCTTATTACGAATGTATTCCGGCTGGCGGTCGTAACGTACTCCAGGAGTGTGTACCATTTCGTCCTCATGAGTGTAACCGCATAGACTGTAATAGGTACGACGGACAGCGGTTTGGTAGATGTGATTGAGTGAGCGAGGGAAGGACTCTTCATTCTTTTCGAGTTGTTTCGTAGCCTTAGCCACAGCGTCCTCGCGAGATTGATGTTGGCTTACATATTCACCTGACAGGATTTTTCTCGTACAGGTTTTTATAAGAAGCATAATCACGAATGACTCTTGAGATATTGTTAGCGTACCATTTAGAAGACTGACAGGTTCTTTTCGCTTCCTCGTTACGTTCCCAACCCTGTTCCCAAAACTTTTCGATAGAGGCTTGAAGTTCGTCAAGTGTCACTTGAGCCGTGGCGAGAACCTCTTGTTGGATTTGACTAATTGTTTTCATACTGTTTTTTCCTTTATTGATTGACAGTACAAATATAGTCATTCCGAATGACTCAGCAATGAACCATCCGGAATTTTCTTGAAGAATTCTTCGATTATTCTCTTAGAAGTTGTATGAGATGTCCATCAGCACACGACCTGTTTCCTTTTCATCCCTTACTTCAAGGCTGAACGGGTTGACTGAACAGCGGAGTTCGTTTACAGGGTTCTGAAGAGCAGCCTGTACCGCTTCACAAATCTTTTCGGCTTTACTGTCAAGACGGCTTTCGTTCTTACCAGCACCACGTGAAGTATAGCCACGGAACTGAATAAACTTGAAATTTCCGTCAGACACGAGGTGAAGACTGAGGCGACCACGATGAGAGGCTTTCTCTTTGTCCGGACGGTTCACAGTGAATGAGTCGATTGTCAGGTGTAACTTCGCTAATACAGGTTCCAAGTCATTGATGATTTGTTGAGCGACTACTCCATTAGAAGCAAACTCCTGTAACATACGATTGAGGTTCGACATCTCTTTTTCTATCTCTGAACTGTACTGATTGAAGTTTTCGTTAAAATCTTGTGACGTTTTCATATCCTTATTTGTTTTAATATTTGACATTTGATTTACTTTGATGACACAAAGGTAGTGGATTCTGATGAATCCGCAAAGAGTTTCTCCAACTTTCTTCAGATTTTCCTCAAGATTTAACTTTTCGAAACAGTCATTTCCGGCTTAACTCGCTGTGGGGTGACCATGTTAGGGGGATGACAACTCCCCATGACGGACGCTGTTACTTCTGTACCGAATTTCCCGGAGTAGATGCAACCAAATGTCCGGGTCTTGGTGGAGAGGTTTTTAGGGTGATTTACAGGCTGTTTTCGACGCCAGCGTGTCATTCTCGTGATAACGGATAGTGAGGCATACGATATCGTCCCAAATGACAGCCCACGGAGTCCTTGGTGTGGAGTAGGAACAGTCATTTCCGGCTTAACTCGCTGTGGGGTGACCATGTTAGGGGGATGACAACTCCCCATGACGGACGCTGTTACTTCTGTACCGAATTTCCCGGAGTAGATGCAACCAAATGTCCGGGTCTTGGTGGAGAGGTTTTTAGGGTGATTTACAGGCTGTTTTCGACGCCAGCGTGTCATTCTCGTGATAACGGATAGTGAGGCATACGATATCGTCCCAAATGACAGCCCACGGAGTCCTTGGTGTGGAGTAGGAACAGTCATCGGACACGGTTCTTCGGGGTTGAGTCGCGCAGGATTCTGGCGCAGGAGAGTGTTGCAGTCCGGATTCGAAATACCCTGAACC
>OKSC01001576.1_pt1 | contig 21938 bp, 19 predicted proteins | sample 1601161 | NCBI WGS metagenome assembly OKSC01 (sample SAMEA3541552, study PRJEB24748) | human gut metagenome | biome: human gut; feature: human-associated habitat; material: faeces | place: China | collected 2012
TCTTCAAATCAGAATCTGCCAAGGCATTGATGAGACTGAACGGATTGAAGACATCAACCATATTGCGGCGACTGAAGTGATAGCCGTCATAATAAGCCGTAAGCTTCGCAACTGCTTCATTGAATGTCCAGCCTTCGTATTCAGCCAACTTATTGATTTCCGGCTTGAAATCACGTAAGACTTCTTCCTTCGTGATACCACAGATGGCAGCATATTCAGGTTCAAAGCTGATATTGCTCAGATTATTGAGTACAGAGAAAAGAGAAATCTGCGTAAACTTGGTGATGCCGGTGATGAAGACAAACTTTTCGTATTTATCATCTGCCTTGAGAATGGCAAAAACTTCACGATAAACAGCGGTACATGCTTCGTGATAAGGAGTCTTCCAGGAATGCTGCAATGGAGAATCGTATTCATCGATGAGGATGGCAACCTGCTGTCCGGTTTGCTCATACGCCCCCACGATTATTGCATTGAAGCGGTCGGCAAGTTTGGCGGTTGGCTTAGGTGTAATACCATATTCCTTCTCTAATCTGTCGAAAGTGATGTCGAGATAAGAGCGCAAAGTTTCCGGTTCTGCACCTGCACGACTCATATCGAGTCTGATGACAGGACGCTTCACCCATTCTGTCTCCAGCTGCATGATCTTCAACCCCTCAAAGAGTTCCTTCTTACCCATGAAGTAGGCTTCGAGCGTATCGACCAGCACAGATTTACCAAAGCGGCGTGGGCGGCTCAGGTAATTATACGTTTTGTTTCTGTTGGCAAGTTGCCAGATGATATCTGTCTTGTCAACATAAAGGTATCCATCCTTTCTGATTTTCTCAAAAGACTGGATGCCTACAGGTAATTTTCTATCATTTATCTCTACCATAATTCCTAATCTTTGGTTTCCAATTGCAAATTTACGATTATTTTCCGAAACCGCCATACTTTTCTCATCTTTTTTGCACTTTCTTACTGAACTTCGCGTGTGGGGAAGTTAGAGGGAAGTTAAGGGACAAATGTCCTGCATTTTAAGCTAGAAGACTATTGTCTCTTAACTTCCCGAACGACCATAGGGAGTGATAACTTCTTTAACTTCAATAAATTCCCACACTGGCGAAACTTGAATAACTCCTTAAAATTCGTTAACTTCTGAACTTGCGAAACCAGAATCTAATATGCGAAACTTCAAGTTTTCTGCGTTAATATTTGTTTAAAAACCAGTCTTTTTTCGGTATTGTTAACTTCTTTTATCTGATAATTGTTTAACACAACATAAGACGTGATTCCCTACCCCACTAGCTTTTTCAAAGATTTCAGCGGTAAGAAAAGAGAAAAAAAGGACCCCTAAAAAATGGCACCTCTTTCTGAACCAAAAACAAACGCTTAAAATATGTAAAAACGGGCTGAATTCTTAAAATATGTTTATAAAAAGCGAAAAACACCCTTCACCACCCTTCACCCGTAACTATTTGACACACAAAACCTTAAATAAAAAGGTGAAGGGTGAAGGTTTGAAAACTCTTTTTTATATATACGCGCGGCAAGGGAAAAATGAAAGGGGTACCCTAGGGTCAAAAATCGGAAAAACCCTAAAAAAAGAATATAATATAAGATTTAAAATATACCCTTCACCCTTCACCTCGTCACTTTTCCGTTGTTGTATCTTCCAAATCATTAAAACAAATTTCGCAAATGGTTCAAGAACGGGCTAAAACCCAAAATCTCCTTGGCGGCACACACTCAAAAAGGGCACCTATTTGCTGTGTTAAAAACTTTAACCTAGGTTATTGTTTGCAAAAGTTGAGCGTCATGACGCTCAACCACCCGTTTCAGATATTTGTAGTATCTTCGCAGCATGAAAACAATCAAGCTAGATGAAATATTAGAGTTAGGAAGTTTTTTAAAAGAACTTGCAGAAGAAGGCGACGTAAGACTCGGCTTTGCCAAAGAATTAGGTATAAACCAAAAAAAGCTGTTAAAAATCGAGGGCGGCAGGAATACCTTCAGCATGGATACCGAGAATGGAACATTCACCCCAGAAAAACTCGCCGCCATGGACGACGCTATCCAAACCTACCTGATGGACGAAGACGACAAAAACAAAAACCAGGAAGGATACCAATCCAAACTGGATTTATATTTCTATAAAATACTCAGGTGGAAGAAAGAGAAAGGACAAGATTATTGGGAAGAACGGAACAGAAAATTGGCACTGCTCAGAGAGAAACTTCCATACAACAGTATTTCTAGGAAATCTGCGCAGATTTATAAGAAATTCTACAAACTGACAACCCTTTAAATTAAAAAAATATGGCAAAAAAGAAAACAACAGAAGCAATCAACAGAGAACAGGAAGTCATGGAGGAGAAAGAGGCCTTGCCCTCATTTTTCTCAAACCTGTTCTCCTCTACCAGCAAGCCTCTCCCCAACAGAGAGGTGCTGGAGTACAACATCATGCATTCGGCACCGGTGAAAACCAATACCGAAGGCTACAGGTCGATGACGAAGGTGGACAAGAGAACGGCAGAGGACATCAAGCACCGGCTGCCCTGCATCACTCCCAGCGTGCAGCTCAAGGGAAGCTCCAAGAAGCTGACTGACTTCAGGAAGGAAACCTACTGGCTGATGCTCGATTATGACGACGTGCCCCCCAAAAACATCGCGGCACTCAGGCAGAAAGCCCGGAAAATCCCCTTCACCATGGTCTTCTACATCACCGTCTCGGGCAAGGGATTCCGCATCCTGCTCAGATATATGCGGCCTGAAGGATGCAATCTCACTGCCACCGAACTCCACCTGCTCGCCATCAGAAAAGCCATGAGCATGTACGACAAACTGCTGGGTATCAGCAGCGACAAGCAATGCCAGGACATGGTGAGAAGTTGCGGACTGGCTTACGACCCCGAGGCTTACTTCAACTGGAATGCCGAAGTTCTCCCCATCACCCGGGAGGAGGTGGAGAACTTCGAAAAAGCCACAAAGCAACAGGAGGAACAGAACAGGAAAAGGCAGACAGAGGCTGAAAAACCCAGAAAGAAAAGCCCGCGCAAACAGGAAGACGAGGCGCCACCCAAGACGCTCACCACCGAAGAGATTCTGCAGTATGTAGACAAACTGGCTGAGAGCTGGGAAGAGCGGTTTGAGGAGCATCATCACAACAGCTACGTAGTGAGATACGCCACATTCTGCCTCTGTTTCGGAGCCGAAAAGGAGGAGGCTGTGAAACACATGGCAGATAAGTTTGGCGGCGAATATGCCGATACCGAGCGGGTGGCACGAGAGATTTACAAGCACACCGAGCGGCTGGGAACCTGGAAGATAAGACAGCAGGGAGATGATGAGCAGAAACGCTATACCAGCATGAGAGCAATGCTGGGATGGCTGGGAGCCCGATATGAAATGCACCACAACACGCTGAGCAACCAGTATGAAGTGCGCGCCATCAACACTGGAGAGAAGCTCTATCTCGACTGGACCGAAGTGGATACCCGGGTGAGCAATTCCCTGTTCGTGAAGATGGAACTGGATAACATCTGCACCACCCAGAAAAAGCTGGATACGGTAATCAGAAGTAACTTCAGTCCCGAATTCAACCCCATGGAGGAATATCTGAAGAGTCTGCCGAAATGGGACCGAAAGACTGACCATATCGCTGAATTGGCCCATCGGGTAACCGTGATGCAGACAGGCGGTTACCGCCATACGGAGGAGGATTTTGCCTATGCCTTCAGGAAATGGCTGGTCAACATGGTGGTTTGCTGGGTTCGGCCCGATGTAACCAACCAGTCTATCATGGTTTTCGTAGGCAAGGGCGGCATCTTCAAGACCACGTTTTTCGACCATCTTCTGCCGCCCCATCTGCGCAAGTATTTCGCCAACGATTCTACGGGCGACTACAAGAACAAGGATTTCCTGCAGATGTGTGCCAGCAAGGCGATAGTGTGTCTCGATGAGTTCAGCTGTCTGCGCGGCAAGAACCTGGATTCCTTCAAGAGCAACATCACGAAGCGCAACATCAGCATGCGAATCCCTTATGCCGAGTGGGACTGCATTCTGCAGAACAATGCGGGGTTCTGTGCCACGAGCAATGAGGTTCATATCATCGATGATGAGGAGAACCGCCGTTTCCTCATCTGGCGCATCGAGAAGATCAAGAGTCCCATCGACTTCCCCTTCAATTACGAGGGCATCTATTCCCAGGCTGTGGCACTGGCTCAGGAGGTGATAGAGAAGCGCCGGAGGGGTGAGCCCTGCGACTGGGTTTACTGGTTTACGAAGGAGGAGAACGAAGAGATACAGCACCACAATCTTTATTTCCGTGTGAACAACTACATAGCCGAGCGCATTAACAAGTTCTACCGTGTTCCTGATGCCGATACGCCGTCCGAGTTCTGCAAGTTTGTTACGGCGAGTGATGTGATGGAGCGCATCTGCACGAACCCCGCCTTCCGCCAGTCGATGTCGAACAAGGATATTTCGATGTTCATGGAGGCGCTGGGGTTCAAGAAGATTCACCGCAAGACGGGCAACGGCTGGAAGGTGATAGAGATGCGTCCTGACGAGATAGAGAACAACCAGAAGATGGATGGCAGCGAAAATATTCCGCCCGAAGATCTCCCATTTTAGGAAATTCTGCTTCGGAGATATTTTTTTATCTTTCGGAGATATTTCCGTATCTTTCGGAGGGATTTTCTTATGATTCGGAGAGATTTTATTCTACCAGGCAGAAGAAAGAAGCAACTGACAAAAACAGACTAAAAAGAACAAATTATGATAGAAGACAGAAGTTACGGGAAGGCAGAGCTCGCCATGCTCTACTTTCCCACCGCTACCCCCAGGGTAGCACTCAACCGGCTGGTGAGATGGATCAACCGGTGCCCCGAGCTCAAGCAGAGCCTCTGTTCGGGCTACGCCGGCAAGTTTTCCCACTTCTACACCCGGCAACAAGTGGCAGAAATCATCGAATTTCTGGATGAACCATAAAAAAACACCCTGGAAGGGAATGCATACAACACACTATGCATATCCCTTCCAGGGTGAGTTAATTATAGGAATTCCCTGATTTAAAGTGCTACACGATTTCTTGTAAACTTATCAAGAAAAGTTCGAACCATGCCTTTATTATCGTTCTTATCTAAATCTTCTTCATAAGCAGATTGCAAAGAAAGCCAAAAAGAAGCAGGAATGCCCAAAAAACGTTCTAAAGAAGAAGCAATCTCAGGACTTAAACATAACGTTCCATTCAAAAGTTTATCTAATTCAAACTCTTCAAGCCCTATTTTATGAGCAAAGTCAGAAATTGGAAGACTGCGAGCTTCCAATTCCTCCTTCAAAATACAACCAGGACTAACTGGCTGGAAAGGACGCGGATTAATATTATTTCTTGTTTCCATAATGCGAATCGTCTAATTTCAATAATTTTATTGTTATACCTCCTTCGTGCTCTGTGAAAATCAAACGTTCTATATGCCCATTTGCTATTCTCACAGAACAACACCCAGAATATTGATATTTTAACTTTTCAAACTTTAAAAAACTGAATTGATTGAGTAAAGAAACATGAGGAGCTTGATCTAAAATCCTATAGACCTTTAGCAACCCACCCATCAAGACTTTATTCTTTGCTATTTTCTTATATTTCTTATTTTGTCCCGTTTCTATCAGTTCCTTTAAGTCTTCATCTTCATATTCAATTTTCATTGTTTATAAATTTTTCCGCAAAAATACGCTAAATACCTGATACAACAAAAACTTTTTTCGATTTTAACATAAAAAATACCACTTTTTTCAACCTTTTTTTCCCGAATCCCTGCAAATCGCACAAATCGCATAGTTGGGGGCTCGGGAATGTTGTATCTTTGTATCGTCAATCAGAGAGGTTGATGCAGCAACGATCTCGGCGGAGACACAGACTGCTTTTACTAAAACTAAATTTTTAAAAGTATGATTCTCATCAAGTTAGTGAAGAACAAGAACAAGACAATCAAGGAAGCGTATGGCAAGTATTATGCGCGACCAGTAGTAACAGAAACCATCGGTATCGATGAACTCGCCGAACACATGGCGAGCCACAACACCCCGTTCTCGAAGGGTGCCATCAAGGGCCTTCTCACCGATATGGTGAGCTGTGTGAAGGAGCTCGTGCTCCAGAACAAGGCAGTGAAGATAGACAACCTCGCCATCTTCTCCATCGGCATCATCAACAAGATGGGAGCCGCCAGCATCAAGGAGTGGAGCCTCGCCAAGTTTGTAGAAGGCTACCGCCTCAGAGCACGTGCTACCGGCAAGCTCAGCAACACCCAGCTCTCTCTCGATGCCAACGCCAAGAACGCCATGGATCTCCTCAACTCTAGCGAGAGCGCTGCAGGCGATAACACCACTGGCGATACCACACAGGGCGGCGGAACCACTGCGGGCGGCGGTACATCACAAGGCGGCGGTACATCACAAGGCGGCAGCACCGACGGAACAGGCGACAACGGAGACGGCCTGGAGTAGTGATCCATCTCTCAAATATGCGAAACGACAGAAGAAGGAAGGAGTGAACTGACCGGCGACAGGGATATTCCGAAGGCACAAAGCGGCTGGTTTTCATCCTGACGATTACGGATAAACAGCAAATCATAATGACTCAAGAACCTGCCTTTTACGGGTATCCGGGCTGGCAGTTACTCCCCCGCCCTTCTTCTTCCAGAAACGCTTACTGAAACTAAATTCCAACCACTAAAACAAGCATGTGACTATCATTATCCACTTAGTATTAATCATTAAAAAACAAAGCAAAATGAAAAAAGTAAATTGGAAAACCATCATCAACTTCCTCATCACGGTATTAACAGCTGTAGCCAGCTCATTCTGTGTACAGAACTGTTAAAAGAAAGGAGGTTGCCATGACACAGAAACATCGTAGCATTTCACTCATCGTGATCCACTGTTCAGCCACGAGAGTGACTCAGGATTTCACATTCGAGCAGTTGGAGGCCTGCCATCTTGCCCGCGGTTTCAAGAGTATCGGCTATCATTATTACATCACGAAGGATGGTGTGGTATATCCGGGTCGTCCGGAATCGGAAGTCGGAGCCCATGCCCGTCATTACAATGCCCACAGCATCGGCATCTGTTATGAGGGAGGTCTCGACAAGAACGGCAAGCCTGCCGATACGCGCACTCCAGCCCAGAATCAGGCTCTGTATTCGCTTCTGGAGAGCCTCTGCCTCTCCTATCCAGATGCAGAGATACTGGGCCACCGCGATTTGCCAAACGTTCACAAAGACTGTCCGTCGTTTGATGTCAAGCGATGGCTGAAGTTGGTAGATTTCCACATCTAGCCGAAGCCAGAGGATATAGATGTCTATACTTAGAAAATTACTAAAAAAGGGTGTGTCATGCAGTTATGACACACCCTTTTTCTGTTTTAAGAACATAAACGCAGGCTCGTAAGTCAGCTAGGCGTATTAGAAAGAAACTCATCAACAAAAGATTTTCATATCCCATATTTTTCTTCCAGATACTCATCACGCAGTTCTTTATCACTTTTATCAGAAGCGAACATGCCGCCCATTTCTTCCCAACTGAACATTTTTGACTCAGCAGGAGCTTTCATATCTTCCTTTTCAGATATATCAACAACAATTTTTTGCAGGATTTTATTTACCCAATCCTCAATATTAAGTTTATCTTTTCTTGCAAAGATTGCCGCTTTGTCATATACATTTGGTCTTAATGTAATTGTTGCCATAATAATCTTTTTCTATTTATCAATTGCAAAACTACATTTTTTTATTGAAAGTGCCAAATGAATTTGAAAAAAAATGCATTATTTTACTCTTTTTCCTCATATAACGGAATTTTTCCCGAATCCCTGCTTATCGTACAAATCTCTCAAATATACGCAACGACAGAAGAAAATTGGATTGCATTGTATTTATTTTTTAAGTTGATTCAAGCCCCACAGGTAGTATTCCTGCGGGGCTTTTTCTTTTTCATCGGCGTTATATGAACTATTTATCAGAAAAATCATATACGAAAATGGAAAAAATAGCATCAATTTGTAAGAATGTGAAAAAAAAAGTGCAGAATTAACATTTAAAAGAGGTTATTTTTCGAAAAATATGTTATCTTTGCAGAAGATAAGCTGCACTCGGCAATTTGAAAGCAAGCTTTCATTGCGCTCATTTGCATTATCTTTGCAAACTATATATAGCAAGAACTTGCAGAAACATGCACAATAAAAAGCAAGAGCTTGCAGAAAAAAAATAGAATATAGAATACAAGAAAAAATAAACTTTATGCAAAAAAATCAATTTACCCCTAGCGCTTGCCGCTGGATTTTGCTAGGTTGTTGCCTCACCCCTCCATCCCTTGCCTCGATACAGGCACAGAATGTGAATGGGAACACAGCAGCCCAAACAGAAATTGCTGTTAAGCAAGGAGTGATAGAGGGAAAAGTTTTCGATAGCGGGGACCATGAACCCATGATTGGTGTAACCGTAGCTATCGAAGGTACAACCAACGCCGTAACGACAGACATCGACGGACACTTCGAACTGCCTGTCAGGAAAGAGTGCAACATCGTACTCTCCTTCATCGGCTATAAAAAGACAATAATCCGATTTACAGGCAGTAACCATAGCGACTTTGCCCGCATCATGATGAAATCTGAAGCCCAGAGTATCAAGGATGTGGTGGTTACAGGTGTGTACCGACGCAAGAAGGAAAGCTTTACAGGTTCTTCGGCTACCTTCAAGGGCGATGAACTCAAGAGCGTAGGTGCACAGAACGTGCTCCAAAGTCTGAAGACCCTGGACCCATCTTTCAAGATTATGGACAACGCACTCTCAGGATCTAACCCTAACAAGATGCCTGACATGGAAATCCGTGGCAAGTCGAGCGTGGCGGGACTGAAGGAGGAATACGGTTCCGACCCAAACCAGCCGCTCTTTATTTTGGATGGCTTCGAAACAACCCTGGAAACCGTGATGAACCTCAACATGAACCGCGTAGCATCGGTTACGCTGCTCAAGGATGCCGCATCTACAGCCATCTATGGTTCAAAAGCTGCCAACGGTGTGGTTGTTATCGAGACCAAAGCACCGGTAAAGGGTAAGCTGCAGATTTCATATAAGGGCGACTACAGTCTGGATTTCGCTGACCTTTCAGACTACAATCTGATGAACTCCCGCGAAAAGTTGGAGTTCGAAAAACTGGCAGGCGTATACAAGGACAATACCAATGATCCGTTCAACCAGATCAAGTTGGATAATCTCTACAATTCCCGTCTGCGCGATATCGAGCAGGGCGTAGATACCTACTGGCTCAGTGTGCCTCTGCGCACCGGATTCACCCATAAGCACAACGTATATGCCGAAGGTGGAGAAGGCAACGTGAGATACGGACTGGGACTTAACTTCGGACAGGTGAACGGCGTGATGAAGGGCTCAGACCGCCAGACTCTGGGCGGAAACCTCGACCTGATTTACCGCACCGGCAAATTCCAGTTCAGTAACAAACTCTCCATCGACTATCTGGAGACCAACAACCCGACCGTTAGTTTCTCGGAATATGCCTATGCCAACCCATATTACAGAAAGTATGGTGCCGACGGCAAAATCAACAAGTATCTTTACTATCCGGAAGAGGGGCTGAATGACAACCCTGTATCAAACCCACTCTGGAATGCGCATCTCAACAACTACGACAAGGGACAGCGTTTCGGCTTTACCAACAACTTCATCGCCGAATGGTTTGCTACAGATGATCTCCGTGTGCGTGGCAAATTCGGTATCACCAAGTATGATGATACCCAGGATCAGCGCCTCTCGCCAGAGCATACCGATTTCGATGACCAGGAAGCAACCCAGAAGGGACTGTTCAAGCACAGCCTGCAGAAATATCTCTACTACGAAGGCGACCTTTCTGCCACCTACGGCAAGCTGATAGCAGAGAAGCATCAGATAAACGCCGTATTGGGTTTCAACTTCAGCAATACCACCAGCAAGACCAATGGCTACTCAGCCACCGGTTTTACCGACGACCAGTTTGATGCCCCATCCTTTGCCAACAACTACCCTACAGGCGGCAAACCAAGCTACAGCGAAAACATCAAGCATGCCTCCAGTTTCTATCTGAACGGTGGCTATGCCTACGACAACCGCTATCTGCTGGACTTCAACCTGCGCAACGATGGTGCCTCAATGTTTGGCACCGACAACCGGTTCCGTACCACCTGGTCAGTAGGTCTGGGTTGGAACATCCACAACGAAGAATGGATGCAGGAGAACGGCATCTTCCAGATGCTCAAGCTGCGTGCCTCTGTGGGTAATCCGGGCAACCAGAACTTCTCTGCCTATCAGGCTTATACCACCTATATGTTCAACAGTCTGATGACCAACGTATTCGGTACCGGTGTCATCATCAACAGCTTGGGCAACAACGATCTGGCATGGCAGGAGACCATCACCTACAACGTGGGAGCCGATATCACCACGCTGGGCAACCGACTGAATCTGACGCTTGATTACTACATCAAGAACACCGACCCATTGCTCGCCATCATCACCACCCCAGGTTCTATGGGTGTAACGAGCGAGGCTCTGAATGCCGGTAAGCAGAAGACCAACGGATGGGAAGCCACCATCAAGTTCTCTCCTATTTATATGCCTCATGAGCGCATCAACTGGAATATCTCGCTGAGTGCCACCCACTCCAAGTCGAAATATGCCAACATAGGCAATGCTTTCAGCGCACTGAACGAGAGCGGAAAGACTGGACTTCACAACACCACCCGCTATTACGACGGCGGTAGTCCTACCGCCATCTGGGCAGTACGCTCTGCGGGCATCGATCCTGCCACAGGTAAGGAGCTGTTCATCAAGCGCGACGGCACCTATTCGTTTACCTATGATGCCAGCGACGAGGTAGTATGCGGCGATACCGAGCCGGATGTAGAAGGCTTGCTGGGAACCACCTTCTATTACAAGGGATTCTCATTCAGCTGTTTCTTCCGCTACCAGTATGGCGGCCAGCTCTTCAACAGTTCGCTCTTCGACAAGGTAGAGAACATCGGAACAGCCGACATCTACAACAACCAGGACCGCCGTGCCCTCTACGACCGTTGGAGCATCAACAACCGCAATGCCCAGTTCAAGGGCATCTCGATGGTACAGAAGACCGACAAGTCATCCCGCTTCGTAATGGATGAGAATACACTTACGTGCGAGTCAATCAATCTGGGTTACGAATTTCCGCTCAACATCGCCAAGAAGTTTGGCATGCAAGCTCTTTCCGTTCAGGCCAACATGAACGACATCTTCCGTTGGTCAACTGTAAAGGCTGAGCGAGGCATCGACTATCCGTTTGCCCGTACCGTGTCATTCTCAATAGGTGCAACATTCTAAAAAGCAAGAAATGAAAAAGATATTATATACAATGATTTTAGCCTGCAGCACGATGATGGTATCGTGCGACAGCTGGTTGGAAGTGAAACCATACGACAAGATATCGGAGGGCGAGCTTCAGAAATCAGAAGAAGGCTACCAGAAAATGCTCAATGGTATCTATATCGACCTCAACAGCGATGCACTCTACGGCCAGTCGCTGTCGGTAGAGATGATTGAGGTGATGGGTGGTGCATACGCCATCGGTACCGACAACAGCGTATGGGGCAACTACAAAGACCTCTCCAACTACCAGTATGGCACAGAATACTGGCGCAACCACCTGGACCAGACCTGGAACAAGGCTTATGCGCTGATTCTGAACTGCAACAAGATTCTGGAAAGTATCGACCAGAACCAAGGTCTCTTTACAGGCGGCAACTATTATGCCGTAAAGGGAGAAGCACTGGCGCTGAGAGCGATGTTGCACTTCGACATGCTGCGCCTCTTCGGTCCGGTTTATGCCAAGGACAGCGATAAGAAGGCGATACCTTATTATAATAAGCAGACCAACAGTCCGGAGCCTATCCTCACAGCCAAGGAGGTGGCAGAGAAGGTGGTTGCCGACCTGGAGGAAGCCCGCATCCTGCTTGCCAATGACCCAGTGAAGACAGAAGGAACCCTGATGAGCGGTTCGCAGGACGGTACCAGCAACTTCATGCGCTACCGTGCTCTCCGACTCAACTACTATGCCGTAGAGGCCCTTCTGGCTCGTGTGAATCTCTATATGGGCAATAAGACCGAGGCGTTCAAGTATGCCACCGATGTCATCAAGACTGCCGACCAGGGCATCTTCCCATTCGTAGACAAGAGTCTGGTTATAGGTTCGCCAGCCGACCCTGACCGCATCTTCTCTTCAGAGGTTCTGTTTGCACTGACCAACACCAGCCGCAGCAAGATTCACAAGAATTTCTACGATCCGTCACGATTGCCAAACTATGTGTTCCGCATGGACGATAACCTGATGAGCAACATCGTGTATGGCGGTGCAGCGACAACCGGCGGCTATCAGGACGACTACCGTTACCGTGCCAACTGGATAGCAACAGGCAGCAACCGTTATTTCTACAAGTATAGCGATATGGTGGCTAACGGAAGCATCCAGAACACGATGATTCCGATGATACGTCTGGGTGAGATGTTCCTCATAGCAGCCGAGAGCCAGAGCGACGATCTGGCAAAGGGAGTACAGTATGTCAACGCCCTGCGCAGAAACCGTGGTGTGGCAAACCTTCAGACCCTGACTCCTGATTTGCTGAAGTATGAGTACATCCGCGAGTTGTATGGCGAAGGCCAGCTGTTCTATCTCTACAAGCGATTGAACTGCGACATCATCACCTCTTCTAACGCAAACAAGAATCCAAAGGCAAGCGACCTCATCTTCGTGGTTCCACTGCCTGACTCTGAGACAGAGAACTAGTTAATAGTTTATAGTTAAGACTAATTATATACGATTTTTATATGAAATATCAGATAAAGACTCTATTGATTGGAGCGATGGCAGCCCTATCTCTAGGCTCATGTAGCGAACAGGAACCGGATGTTTTTCAGAACATTAACGGCGTTTACCTGAACAATCGCTCCAACACCAATATCCTGCAGGCAAACACCAATGTGACCTTTGTCTATCAGAAAGGCGATGAGATGCAGGTGCCTATCAAGATACAGCTGGTAGGCCGTCCTACAGACCACCCTCGCGAGATAGCCCTCACGGTTAGCTCGGAGGATGCACAGGAAGGCACAGACTACATCCTGCCGGAAAAGGCTGAGATGCCAGCGGGCGAAACCGTACTGGAATATATGATTACGCTGAAACGTACTGCCATCCTGAAAACTCAGGAGAAGCATATACAGGTAAGTCTGCAGCCTAACGAGAACTTCACTCTTCCTGTTACCGAAGAGACGACAGCCAACGGCGATGTGGTTTCTACCCTTTCTTATCAGATTATCTTCTCTGACAAGTTTACCACGGCCCCAAAGGCATGGAAGACCGATCTGCTCGGCGATTTCACCCAGCAGAAGTTCGAACTGGCTTGCAAGGTACTCGACCTGGACCCAGCCGATTTCAACGACGATTCTAAGATGACGCTTGCCATGCAGAGCTATGTAAGTTCTGAGATGCAGAGCTATGTGAGAGAGCAGCAGAAACTTCGCAACAACGGCGAGGCATACGATGCCGATGCATTCGATGCAAAGGGCAATGCGCTGGCTTTCTATGGAGAATAAAAAAAAAACTGAAAGATTATGAGAAATTATAAAATAATGGCAGCGGCTCTGATGATGGCTACGATGATGGCAGCATGCTCGCAAGATGAGGGCAACTACGATTATCACAGCCTCAACGAGCCTACTATCACCGGCGTACCTGAGACCATCTCGGTACTCACCCATGCCAACATCGACCTCGACCCGAATCTGGGCGATAACATCACCGACCTCGATGCCTACAACTACGAGTGGAAGGTCATCAATAAGTCGGGCGAGAACGAGGTGACTGTGCTTGGCAACGAAAAACATCTCGTGCAGGAAATGACGCTTCCTGCAGGAGAATATACCCTCTACTTCACCGCAACAGAGAAGAAGACCGGACTCTTCTGGCAGCAGAGCTATACACTCACCGTGAGCGATACCTCTTCAGAAGGCTGGATGGTGCTCTGTGATGTGAACGGCAAGACCCGTCTCGACATGATATCGAAGATTACAGGAAAAATCTATCTCGACATCCTCAAGACCAGCGGAATGCCAGAATTGAATCATCCATACAGCATCCAGTATGCGCCAAACAGCGGACATTCCGACTCTCCTTTCTATCTCTTTACTGCCGACGGAGCCACCCGTCTGTCAAAGAACAGTTTTGTATGGCAGAAGGATTACGACTTCAAGTACGAGGTAGCCAAGCAGACCAATCTGAAGCCACAGAGCATGGTATGCGACCAGAGCGGCATGATGAGAATGATTGTGAGCGACGGCTATGCATATTCGGCATCCAACATGGGAATCCAGGGACTCTTCGCTGCCGTGAACAAACAGCCTGTTCTTGCACCAGCCGTGGGAGCCAACATCGGAGCATCCTCTTACGCATCCATCTATCTGCTTTATGATAATGTGAACAAGTGCTTCATGTCATGCTGTCCTTTCCTACCAGGCCTTTCGCTCTCTGATGTTTCCTATCACAGCATGAAGGATATGGAAGAGATAGCTACCGGATACAAGGGATCGAATATGGTAACAGGAAAAGCCTTCAGCGAATACCCTACAGGCATGGACTTTGTATATATGGAGAATACCAAGTACGACCCGGGAAATGCCAAGATGGGCATCACCTATACCATCCTGCGCAGCGGAAAGAAGTTTGAACTGTATGGCATTCAGCTGGGTGATATGCTCTGCTATGCCGACTGCACCTTTGCACTGGGTAAGGCTTACTACGGCGACTTGAGCGACTGCAAAGACATCGCCAATGCCTCTTGCTTCGCCTTCAGTTCGCAGAAGAACTACATGTATTATGCTGTAGGCGGTACCGTTTATCGCGTGAACCTCTCGGAGAAACCATTGAAGGCAGAGCGCCAGTTCAGTTTCAACGGCGAAACCATCACGATGATGAAGTTTAATTTCTATCAGAATTCAGCTTCAGCCCATGATTACGATCTCATCGTAGGTTCAGAGAACAGCAATGGTTCGGGCACACTCCGCATCTACGACGGCATGAGCGCAGAGGGCGATTTCTCTAAGGTTACACCTACCAGCTATTCAGGCTTCGGCAAGATAGTAGATGCTACTTACCGTGAGCGTACCAACTAATCATCAACTTTAAAAAAGAAAGTAAAAATGAAGAATAGAATATTATCATTGCTTCTGTTCCTGCTTGCTGCAGTGAACATGCACGCAGCTGAGGGCATCACCGTTAGATTTGACGTCAAGAATCCGGTGCTCTCCAATGTGGTACTCGTCTACCACATGAGCGTCAACGAATTTCCACTGACCGACGGAAAGGCTACCGTGCAGCTCGACGGCATGGATGCTCTCTACGCCAACGTTTATTATGGCGAGAAGACAAAGAACGTGTATCTTCAGAAGGGCGACGATGTAACCATCTCGTTCGATGCCAACAATTTCGACAACACCTTCGCCGTGAAGGGCGGCAACGAGAAGGCTATCGATTACTTGAACAAGATTCAGTTAACCGGCTTGCCTAATGAGGCTTACAGCCAGCCTTGGAGCGAGTTTAAGGCTACCGTTGACAAAAAGATCGCTTCGATGAAACGCCTGCTGAAAGCACGCAAGTTTGCTGCCGACGACAAATTTCTGAAGATGGAAGAAGGCAGAATCACCTACTTCTATGCCAATGCCTTCCTGATGTATCCGGTAAGTCATACTTATCTCACTCAGGATACCACTCTGGTATTGGGTAAGGACTATTACGATACCCTGCGCCAGTATGTGAAGGAGGATGATGATCTCGCCGACAACGATGAGTATCGCAACTATATGATTGAGACAGCCCATGTATTTGATGAAGCGGGAAAGAACATCCGCCAACTCTATCCAAAGGTGCTTGCAGAGATGAGCTATATCGGCGAGAATACGAAGAGCGACAAGGTGCGCGAATCGCTGATTCATTTTCTGGCATTCACCTATGTTGAAGGTAATGGCGTGGAGAACATCACCGATCTGCAGAATCTGTACTATACCTATGTTACATCGCCTCGCCTGAATGAAATCTTCAAGAAGGCATGTGCCAAATGGGACAAGGCGGCTGTGGGCCGTCCATCACCTATGTTCAAGGGTGTAGATGTATACGGCAAGGAGATGACGCTCCGTGATTTCCGCGGCAAGTACATATATATAGATATGTGGGCTACCTGGTGCGGACCATGCCAGAAAGAGTTGCCATTCCTCAAGAAACTGGAAGAGAAGTTCAAGGGCAGAAACATCGTTTTCGTAGGTCTTTCTATCGATCAGGACAAGACGAAGTGGGCAGCCCGAGTAAAAAGCGGTGCACTGAGCGGTATCCAACTTTATATCGGTAAGGGCAGCAAGTTCCAGAGCGATTACCGCATCAGCGGCATTCCTCGCTTCATCCTCCTCGATCCTAACGGCAGAATCGTGAATCCAGACATGACCCGTCCTTCAAGCGAGGACACAGAGAAGATTCTGAACAGTCAGCCTGGGTTGTAAGAATAGAGTTTAAAAACAATATATTTATTAATTAATTAAAACACAGCACTATGAAAAAATTGATTTCAATGATGTTGATGCTTTGTGCATTCATCACTTTCTCAGCGTGTTCGTCAGACGACGATGGTCCTACTAACCCAGTAAGCAATGCAGTGGTTCCAACATCTGCAAAGATTGGTGCCGAAGTAACAGTACAGGGTAGCGGTTTCGCTGCTGGTCAGACTCTTTATCTCCAGCCAGAGCAGGGAACTGAGGTTAACACCAATGCCAAGATGTCTGCTAACGGTGCAACCTTCACCATTCCTTACACCATGACTGAAGGTAAGGTAAATGTAGTATTGAAGACAGGTAATGATAGCTGGACATTGGGCAGCATGACTCTTCTTGCAGCTGACAACCCAATCTCTACCTTGTCATTGCCAGGCGAGATGGGTATTGGCGAGGAAGTAACCCTTACCGGTATCGGTTTTGCTCAGGGCGACAAGATTGTAGTTGGTGACAAGACATTAGAGACAACAGTTACAACTGATGGCGTAAAGGTTACTATTCCTGCTGATTTGGCAGAGGGCGAATATGCCGTATCTCTGGTTCGCGGCAATGCTTCTTGGGAGTTGGGTAAGGTATATGCCTTCCAGAAACGCCAGATTGAGAGCATTACTGTATCAGATAATACGGCACTCAACATGTATGCCCCATACTTGGGTCTTACAGAAGGCGTTTTAACTCTCAACATGTCTTACAATGAAGATGGAACTCTCAAGGAAATTACTTCTAATGGTAGTCTTGGTTGGGTTTTCAATTACAACGGGAAAACTGTTTCTGTAGAGAATAATCCTTATACTTATACTCTTGATGACCAGGGTCGCGTTATCAGCAGTACAGGTATGGATATGATGACAGGCGACAAGGTAACTTATACTTGGAGCTACGATGCAAACGGTTACCTCACAAGTGTTAAGCAGGTAGGTGCAGCAGATGACGCTGATGTAAATTTCCTGAGCACTTATACTGAAGGCAACTTGTCTGCATATACTCTAAGCTTAACTAGCGAGTTCACAACAAATAAGAGTATCCGTACATGTCCAAACACCGTAGAACCTTATTATTTGCTGAACACCTTTAGCTGGTTAATGAGCCGTGATGACTTATTCCTTGGTTTCCTTCTCAACCGCAACGTAAAGGTATCTACCTATGTTCCAAATCAGGTAGTTGCTGATGATCAGGATATGGAGACAGGAGAAATGATCAAAGCCACAACAGGTATTGAGAGTTCATTTGAGAACAACGCTTTGACCATACAGAGCACAGGTGCTGCCATTTCACAGGCACAAGGCATTTATGCCAACAAGGTAGTTGTCAAGTACAAGAACAAGTAATCGGTTAAGCCTTTACAAATCGCTTAAACGATACACAATAATCAAAGCCCGACAGGAAGCAGCAACGCTCTCCTATCGGGCTTTTTCTGTTTATCTATTTCTTCTTCGGCAAACCTATCTTCTTGCCTACCTTGAAACGGTCGAAACCTTCGCCATAAACACCGATGACGGCACTCTGGCTAACAAAGGCGGTAGGATCTATCTCGTCGATAAGACGGAATATCTTCTGAGACTCACGCTGACGCGCCAATACAAACAGCATGTGGACATCCTTGCCACTGTAACAGCCATGACCATCCATTACCGTACAACCTCGGTCGGCGGCGGTATTGATGGCTGCACTGAGCTCCAGATATTTGTCGCTGATGATGAAGAACTGAACCGAACGGCGCAACGCATTCACCACATGATCTACACAGAGCGACTGCACAAAGAGGCAGACATAACCGTAAATCACCATCTCCCAATCGCGCAATACCAGATAAGAACTGGTGATGATACACAGGTCGCAAATCATGATGGCATGACCCAGGGAAATGTTCCAGTACTTGTTGATCATCGCTGCTACGGTATCAGAACCACCCGTAGAACCATTGCAGGAAAGACCCAGACCGGCACTGCTGCCCATGAAGAACGCACCGATGACCGTTGCCATGAACGGCTGGTCGTGAAGCAGCGGCGTCATGCCTACCGTATGCGTCTCAATCAGACGGGTAGTTAAGGCAAAGATACCAACACCATAGATGGTCTTCAGACAGAACTTATAGCCCAGAATGCGGAATGCGATGAGAAGCAGGAACACATTGAGCGCCAGATAAGATACAGATGCCGGGATGCCAAATCCCCAGCAAAGGATAGAAGCGATACCTCCTACACCACCCATCGTGATATGATTGGGAAGCAGGAAGATGTTCAAACCGATACTACCTTCTATCATCGCCAGGGCAATGATAACGTAGTCGCGGATTTCATGAAGTTTTGTTTTTCTCGTCATATAAATATACGTATTTCTTAAAATGCGGTGCAAAGGTACTAAAAAATAAGTAAAAAAAGGGCAGCTACGTGAAATATTACTTAAAAAACCAATCTTTTTTATGAAACCGGCACCTTAATTCGAAAAGATTTCCTATTTTTGCAGAAACTATGCATTATTAATAATCAAAAATTTCTAGTCTATGGCTAATTACGAAAATGAAATCAACTCGTGGCCGGTCCTGAAAAACGGACTGCACTACAAATGGCTTGTCGACTACGCTGCATTCAGCGCCTTCGGTACTTTTGAACTCACAGCAGAGGAATGGGAAAAACGCGACCTTATCGTCAACTTTAAAGGTAACTCTGAGCTCACTACGGAGATGGACCATCAGGAAGCCCTGAAGAAGGCTATCGGAATGGTATCAGACAAGCTGAAGAGTCTTTTGGGCGAAGAGGCAGCACAGTTTACCCTGGTCTGCATTCCTGCAGCTCTTGAGGCGCATACCAAGCGCCGTTTCAAGGAGTTCAGTGAGGAGATATGCAAGGCTACGGGCATGACCAACGCCTACCCTGCCTTCAGCTACACGCATGATGTAGATGAAGATGGCGATCCTGTAGATGAACTCCATATTGACGAGGCTTTCTTCCAGGGCAAAAAGATTATTCTCTTTGATGACATCATCGCATCCGGCAATTCGGTAGCCAAGTTTGCCGACCAGCTGGAAGGATATGGTGCCAAGGTTGAACTGGCGCTAGCACTGGGAAAAAAGATTTCTGACGGATATGACCAGAAATAAGATATTTTATTAGATACTGAACTTTCGCATGTGGTTCAAGAACGGGCTGAAGGCCCAAAAGCTCCTAGCCCAGGGCATCGCCCTGGGTATGATGGCAATCTGCAAGACGCCCTGTAAGGGCAAAAGCTTTATGCTTTGCCTGGAGTTTTAAAGCTTTTGCCCTTACAGGGCGACAAGTTTGTGGCCGTAATTACCCAGGGCGATGCCCTGGGCTAGGAGCTTCTGCCCTTTCAGGGCGTGTGGAGCTTACATGCGAAACTTGAGTAAGATACTATAAATTGATAGTTTATTATCAGAAAGCGATTTGCTTTCCCTTTTCTATGAACTCTGCATTCACGATGTCGATATCCTTCCACATCGCCATATCCGACTCCAATGCGGCCAGGCTTGAGATATCCTCGCCATAACTGAAGAGGCGCTCTATCATCACACCATAGGTAAGATGCTCTATCTTCTCTATCGGATGAAGAACCACCGATTCCTCAAAACTGCTTTTCTTACCATTCCGGATTTCTACCAGCAAACGGGCATGTAACAGCTCCTTAACCGACTGGTTGACAATCTGTTGAGGTATCTTCGCTAAATCATGAATTTCTTTCGGAGTATACGCCTGTTCGCCCTGATTGAACCGACGACATACCAGATGCATCACCACCCCACAAACCTTGATGCGCTGCACCAGTTTCAGGTGATCGTACTGCAAATCACCATCATAATAATGGATGTTCTGGTTGGTATGGCAAAGCAAGGCGCCAAACACTACGATAGCCCACGAAATCTGAAGCCATAACAGGAAAAGCGGAATGGCTGCCAGCGAACCATAGATGACATTGTAGCTGGACAGGAAAACCTGCAGATAGATATATCCATACTGAAGTGCCGTCATGCAGACACCCGCCAGGAACGATGGAACCAGGGTACTGCGAACCCGGATATAGGTATTCGGGATAACATAATAGCAGAACACGAAGAACAGGAACATCGGAACAAAAGCCGCCAGATGAAGGATGAACGAAGGAATGGTATCACCGATATCCGCTATCCTGTCTACATTATCCACCATATTCACCGTCCATACATTGATGCTGGAAGCAAAGAGTATCAGCAGTCCCAGACCAAACAGAATGGTAGGATATTCGGTAACTATCTGCTTCCACGAACGCTCGCCCGTATGCCAGATGTCATCAAAGGTAAGCTCTATCTTCTGCATCAGCGAAACGATGGTATAGAGAAACATCACGATACCCGTACCGATGATGTAGTTGCTCTGTGTATTCTCAATATAATTGTGAACGAAGTTAACGATGGTCTGCGCTACAACGGGCTGTGCCTCGAAGGTGGTAGAGAGCCAGGATTCGAGCAGAGAGGCATAGCCGAAACCACGGGCTATGACAAACATCATAGCCATGAAAGGTATCAGAGCCATGAAGGAGGCAAAAGTCAAGGCAGCCACATCCCTTGCCCACATATCCTTGAGATAGAAGATGCGACCGGCAAGCATACCCATCTTGATCCAAGACTTGAATCTGCCCCGGAAGTCTTTGATATTAGAAGAATTGAACTCTCTGATATCTTCGTAAAAACCTAGTATTCTGTCTATTACCCCCATAAGCTTAAAGTATTGGTTTTACGATAAAACATCAAATCCCTCCACAACACCACCGGGATGCCGTGAAGGGATTTGTCTTAGTATAAATTGCTACAGTTCTATGGATTAATAGAACTTGAAGTAGTTGCGAGCATTGTTGTAAGAGATATCCTCTACCATACGAGAGAGGCTCTCCATGTCGTTAGGAAGCAAGCCCTTCTCTACATCATTGCCGAGAAGGTTGCAGAGCAAACGACGGAAGTACTCGTGACGTGGGTAGCTGAGGAATGAACGTGAGTCGGTCAACATACCTACGAAACGGCTCAGGAGACCCAATACAGAGAGTGCGTTCATCTGGCGGGTCATACCATCGAGCTGATCGTTGAACCACCAGCCAGAACCAAACTGGATCTTACCTGGGCAAGAACCATCCTGGAAGTTACCGAGCATGGTAGCGATTACCTCGTTGGCACATGGGTTCAATGTATAGAGGATAGTACGTGTAAGCTTACCCTCCATGTTGAGCTCATTGAGGAAGCTGCTCATAGCCTTGGCTGTAGTGAACTCACCGATAGAATCGAAACCGGTATCAGCACCGAGC
>OKSC01001579.1_pt1 | contig 21911 bp, 18 predicted proteins | sample 1601161 | NCBI WGS metagenome assembly OKSC01 (sample SAMEA3541552, study PRJEB24748) | human gut metagenome | biome: human gut; feature: human-associated habitat; material: faeces | place: China | collected 2012
CCTGCTCCACACAACGGCGGATCTCCAACAGGCTGTTCTCCTGAAAACAGTACGGCGTCACGTCCACACCCAGCTGGCGGGCCAGCTTCTCCACCCGTTCCTGAACGGCAAAGGGCATCAGGCAGAAGCCGAACCGGTGCGTGCCGGAGTGAATCCGGTAACGGGGCCGGGTGTCTTCACCGCAGCTGTGAGTGCCGAGTCCGCGCTGACCGAGATCGAGGTTGAAGCAGGTTTCGGGCCGCGCTTCGAGCTCGTTCGTATGGTTCGCCGCCAGGAAGTCCGCCGGAGTGAAATGAAGTGCCGAGCACTCCATCCCCTGCGGCGCGACGGCGAGCAGTCCGGCGACGCCGTTGTCCACGGCCGCAAAGCGAACGGCGGTGTGATTGCCGCACTCCTGCGGCAGAATATACGGCACATACTGTTCCGTCACGGTCTGTCTGTAGAGCGACACGAGGCTTCCGGCACGGCGGTCGCAGTAGTTTTCGTGCGGACCGTTGCCGAAAAACGTGAAGTTCTCGAAACCGGCCGGCAGGGCGATGCTCCAGCCGAGGCGCGGCAGGTCGTCGAGTTCGGGCGGCACATCGAATTCGAGATTGACGGCGAGCGCTCCGGTCTCGAGCAGCGCGAGCGAACGCTTCACGGTCAGTTTCGCCTTGTTCTTCGCGGTATAGACGGCGGCGGATTCGGCCGTAAAGACGCCGTTCTCCATCCGGAATTCCGCGGGAGAGGACTCCGCTTCGAGCCCGTCAAGCCCGTAGACCTCAAGCCAGCGGAAGCCGACCTTGCGCTCATCGGTATGGATGAAGCAGCGGATCGCGTCGTTGTCGGTCGCGCCGCGCAGGAACTGCTCGGCCGGCGCGGCCGCCAGCAGTTCAACGCCGCGGAACTTCCATGACTCGGGAACGCCGGCGGCGCCGAAAACGAGAACCGAATCGCCGACGGCGACCGTATCGCCGGAGCGTTCGAGCTTCGCAGCCGGCAGAACCGAAGCCGCTCCGGCCGGAGGCGGCAGCTCGAGCTTGAACTGCTCATGCCCGACCTCGAAACCGGCCTCCGCCCAGGGCGCAGCCGATTTCTGCGCGGCGGTGAAGATGATGAACGCCTCCTGATTGCGGCCGAGCTCCGGCAGATGCCACGGCACCGTGAAGCGGGCCTGCGACTGCGGCATAACGGACGGCAATTCGAGCGCCCCCCGGTCGACGACCTCGCCGTCCACCTCAATGCGGTACGAGAAGGCGAGTTCGTCCAGCGTCTTGAAATAGTGATAGTTCACCAGCTCGAACACTCCGGCCGACAGCTCCGCGGCGCGGATCGTGAACGGCTTGGCGAGATATTTGAATTCGAACATCGACGGGTGCGGCACGCGGTCCGGCCAGATCATGCCGTTGCAGCAGAAATCGAAGTCGTTCGGAAAGTCGCCGAAATCGCCGCCGTAGGCGTAGAATTTCCGCCCCTTCGCATCGCTCTTTTCGATGCCCTGGTCGACCCAGTCCCAGATGAAGCCCCCCTGCATGCGGCGCTCGCGGCGGAACAACTCGAAATAGTGGACGAGCGACCCGTTGCTGTTGCCCATCGCATGCGTGTATTCGCACATGATGAACGGGCGCGGATCGTTGTGGGCCAGATACTGGTCGATCGAATCGAACGACGCATACATCGGGCAGATCGAGTCGCTGATTTCGGCGTTGAGCCCTTCGAGCGTCGCCCACGCGCCCCACTCTTCTCCTTCGCGCTCCCAGATATGCCTGCGCATGGCGCCTTCATAGTGAACGAGGCGGGTCGGGTCGTAGCGGCGAATCCAGCCGGCCATCGCGCCGAAGTTAGCCCCCATGCCGGATTCGTTGCCGAGCGACCACTCGAAAACGCACGGATGGTTCTTGTCGCGGACGACCATGCGCGTCACCCGCTCCATCATGGCCGGCAGCCATTCGGGGTCGTCGGTGATGAAGTCGTAGAAGGCGTGGCACTCGATGTTCGTCTCGTCGATGACATAGAGTCCGTAGTGGTCGCAGAGCGAGCAGAAACGCGGGTCGTTCGGGTAGTGGCAGGTGCGCACGGCGTTGAAATTGAAGGATTTCATCAGCTCGACGTCGCGGCGCATCAGTTCGAACGGAACGGTTTTGCCGTGAACCGGGTCGAAGTCGTGCCGGTTCACGCCGAAGAATTTGACCGGCTGCCCGTTCACGAGGATGTTGCCGCCCTTGAGCTCGACCGACTTGAAGCCGATGTCGCACCCGGTCGCTTCGACGACTCTCTTTTCCGGATCAAGCAGCGTCACGGTCAGCCGGTACAGATTCGGCGTTTCGGCGGACCAGAGGGCCGGGGCCGGAACGGCGATTTTCCGGAACCCGACCGGAATCCCCTTGTTCACGACGAATTCGACGGTCTCGGGCTCGTCGAACACCATGTTCCCGGCCGAATCGTAGAGGCGGACAACCGCGGTGTAGCCCTCGGGGTGGATCTCGCTGGAAAAACCGGCATCGACCTGAAGCTCGAGAACGCCGTCGGTGTAATCGTTCACGAGCTTCGTCCTGGCGAACACGTCGGCGATGTACTGCGGCGCGGTGTGATACAGATAGACGTCCCGGTAGATGCCGGCCATCCACCAGTGGTCCTGATCCTCGAGGACGCTGCCGTCGGACCAGCGGATCACGATGACGGCGAGCGAGTTTTCGCCGGTGCGGACGAACGGGGTAACGTCGAATTCGGCGCAGGTGCGCGAATCCTTCGACATGCCGACCTCGACGCCGTTCACATAGACGAAGAAGCAGCTTTCGACACCGCTGAAATGCAGCACGAAACGGCGTCCGGCGAGCGATGCGTCAACCTCGAACGTGCGCCGGTAGACACCGGTCGGATTCTCCTTCGGGACGAAGGGAGGCTGGTGCGGCCACGGCATCTGAACGTTCGTATAATGCGGCTTGTCATACCCCTGCATGGTCCAGTTGCCGGGAACGGTGATCCCGTCCCAGCCGGAGTCGTCGAAACGCTCGCCGGTGAACGCCTCCTCGACCTGCTCGGGACAGGCCAGACAGCGAAACTTCCATTCGCCGTTCAGATTCATGATCTGCGGACAGTCGAACGGCTCGAACGACACCTTTTTCGCCTGCTGCTCGTCCGGGAACGGAAACAGCGTGGAGCGGCTGCGCAGACGGTTGATGCTCGTGGCGAGCGGCTTCTCCCAGAGCCGGACCGATTTGCAATCGAACAATTTCATGGTATATTTCCCCATATTTGATTTGTGTGCGTTTATCTATTAAGATAACACGCTTTCTGAGGAATGAAATATGATCTTTGGGGAAGTTGGATATGTTTTCCGGTAATTTCCCGGAGCCGTTCATCGTCTTCCGCACCATCGGCGCCCCGGCCGGCGAACGGTTCGGCGTCGGCGTCATGGACAAGTCCGGGCTGAGCAGCGACTACACCAACCGGGCCCATCCCGGCTACGTGCTCGTGCTGCTGCTCCGCGGGCGCGGCGTCTACCGCACGGCGGAGGGAGACGCATTCGCGCTGGAACCCGGCTCGGTGTTCCAGCGCTTCCGAGGCGTGCCGCACACGACCGAGGTCGATCCATCGAGCAACTGGCTTGAGTGCTTCATCGAACTCGGGGAGTCGGTGGCGGCGCTGCTGGCCAATTACGCACTGGCCGACCCGGCCGAACCGGTGCGGCGCATTTCACCGGTATCCTCGCTCGTCGACCGCTTCACCGGGCTCGGTGAGTCGTTCCGGACCGCCTCCGACGCGGAGCTGCTGCGGCAGCTGCCGTCGATCGTGGAGCTGGCCATGCTCTGCCTCGGGGGAAAGGAGGAGCCGGCGCCGCGCGGCATTCCGCGCGAACTGATCGCGGCAGCCTGCGCGCTGCTCGGCCGCGACTTCCGCCGACCGGTCGACCTCGGGGAGTTCTGCCGCCGAAACGGCTGCGGCTACGAGAACTTCCGCAAACGCTTCAAAGCGGAACTCGGCATCTCGCCGCACCGTTACCGGATCCGGCGCAGGCTCGATGCGGCCTGCGCGCTTCTGATCCGGCCGGAGCTGTCGATCGGCGAGATCGCCGAACGGCTCGGCTACGCGTCGCAGTATGAATTCTCCGCCCAGTTCAAACGCCATATGGGCTGCCCGCCCTCCGGTTACCGCCAGTAAATAAGGAGCGGCGGCGGTCCGGCCGGCTACCGGCAGCTTCCGAGCGGCCGGAAACCGGTCGGCACGAAGATTTCGCGCTCTTCGCCGCCGCCGAGCAATTCGAACGCCGCGCGCATGAGGGCGGAACAGTCCAGCTCGACATGGCTGACGGAGGGAGTACAGAGCTCCCCGATCCGCGGAACGCTCGTCCCGACCAGCTCGATCTCCCCGGGGATTCCGATCCCCTGCCGCAGCAGATGGTTCAGCAGATAAATCGACGCCTCCCCTGCGCCGACCAGCCACGCCTTCGGCGCGCCGTCCCCCAGGAAAAGCGCCGGCTCCAGCTTGAAATTCGAAAAATCATCCCCCTCGAACTCACAGACGATCCCCTCGCAGCCGCAGGCGGAACACGCCTCGCGGAAGGACGGGATTTTGTTCGAAACCTCGCCCCGCGCGCCGAGGTAGCCGATGCGGCGATGGCGGGCGGCCAGCCGCGCCACGGCCTCCGCGAAGCCGCGGCGGTAATCGCAATGCACGGCGGGAGTTCCGGGCAGTTTGCGGTCGAAGGTGACGAGCGGAATCCGCTCGCTCCGGATCGTCCGGAACAGCGGATGCTCTTCCGAAAGGCTGCCCGGCAGGAAGATGATGCCGTCAACTCCGGCCGCGAGCAGGTTCTCGAGCGCCTTGAGCTCCTTCTCCTTCGACCACTCGGTCGCGGAGACGATGAGCCGCCTGCCGTTCCTTTCGGCGTTCGCCAGGGCCGTCGCGGTCAGTTCGGAGTAAAAAAGCGAAGCGATGTCGCCGACGACCATGCCGATCATGCCGCTGCGCCCCGTGCGCAGACTCCGTGCCGCCGCAGACGGGCGGTAACGCAGCTTTTCGGCGATTTCGATGATCCGCCGCCGGGTCTCCGGCCGCAGGCGTTCGGCCAGCGGCTTCCGGTTCAGCACCAGCGACACGGTCGAGGCATCGACCCCGGCCTCCTTTGCAATATCGGACAACGACGCCCGTTTTCCTTCCGGTTCCACGGCGACCTCCTGTTCCTGTGTTCCTCAATACGGCCGGTTCCGCAATCGTCCGGCGTTATCCATTCCACCTGCCGACGCTGTTCCGGACGATCAGCGCAGTCGGCAGCCAGCTGTTGGCCCGCGGGGAGTGCGGCGCCCGGATCCGGGCCAGAAGCTGGGCGACCGTCTCCGCCGCCAGCGCATCGAGATTCTGATTGATCGTGGTCAGCTCCGGCGTCATCCAGCAGCAGATGTCGGTCAATTCCGAAGTGATCAGCGAAATATCCTCCGGAATCCGGTAGTTGCGCTTCTTCAGCTCATAGGCGGCCTGGAGCGCCACGCTCTCGCCGCAGACGACCAGCGCGGTCGGCTTCTCCGCCAGGACCCGGTCGAGCTCCCGGCAGGAGTCCTCGACGTCGAGGTCGCGGAAATGCCCGACCGGCAGCTCGGGCAGAACACGCGCCGCCGCAAAGGCCCGGTAAGCGCCGATGCGCTCGCGCCCGGCCTGATTTTCGACCCGGTCGACCGTCAGCCCGATCCGGCGGTGCCCGTACGAATAAAGATGCTCGAGCGCCAGCGTGACCCCCTGCCCGTGGTCGGTGTTGACCGAGCTGCTGAAAGCATACTGCTTGTTGACCGTGACGATCGGCATCGAGAGGCGTTCGAACTCCCCGCGGTGCTCCTCGATCTCCGGCTCCGAAAGCAGCAGCAGGACCGCCTTCGTGTAACTGTCATAAAGCTTCGGCAGCTCCTTCACCGGAATCACCTCGGTCAGAAGATTGCGCCGCGTGATCTCGAAGACCGCGGAGGTCAGCAGCCGCTCCGAAAAGCTCGTGCGCCGCTGCGGGCTCGGCGCATCGGCCACGATGATCGCCACGCAGTCGCGCGCCATGACCTGCTGCGGCCGGTAATTCAGCTCGCGCGCGGCGGCCAGCACCTTCGTCCGGATCGCCTCGCTGACCCGGGCGCGCCCGGTGAACACGCGCGAAATCGTCGCTTTGGAGACCCCGCACTTCTTCGCAAGCTGATTGATGTCGCTCGCCATGCCCCTGTACCCTTTTAAAGATTGATGGTGTGAAACGTGAAATTCCGGCTTTCGGGAGAATAATCGATCTCGACCATGCTTCCGTTCCTGGTGACCGAGCCGGCGCAGCACTCGCCGCGGCCGGTCGGATCGACCTTCAGATACGGCTTGTGGACGTGCCCGCAGAGCGACAGGTCGATCTCGCGCGATTTCATGAGTTCGAGAATCTTCTTCTGCCCGAACAGCCGGTGGCGCGTCCGCAGGAGCGGATGCTCCTCGATCATCGGATAGTGCGATACCAGAATGCGCGGCATCGTCTTCGGTTCCGAGCAGACCTTCTCAACCCACGCCGAATCCTGCCGGGAGACGAATCCCCACGAACAGAGCAGGTTCGACGGACGGCTCGTGTTGAGCAGCAGGAATTCAAGCCCGCCGTAAACCCGCGTCAGCGGCAGATCCGTGAAGCGGTAGTCGCCGCGCGACAGATATTCGGTCATCTCCCGCACCGCCGCCACGCACTTCGGGCGCTTCACATAACAGTCGTGGTTGCCGGGCAGATACAGCAGCGGAATCTCCGAATCGCGCAGCGGCGCGAGAATCGGACGGACCTTTTCGAATTCGCCGGGCTGGCCGGAGCTGGTCAGGTCGCCGGTACAGACGGCCAGATCCGGCTTCGCGTCAAGGATATATTCGACCGCACGGGCGAGCTTAGTCAGATCGTGCCGGAACTGCCGCCGGAAGCGGTAGTTGAACACGCCGACCCAGCGTTTGTCGATATAGGCCATCCAGTCCTCGGCGGGACCTCCGGCGTGCGGATCGGAAAAATGGAGGATTTTCATCGGTGTCCCTCCAACTCAGTGAAACAGAATGAACAACGCCGACGCGACGATCAGCGCCGACACGACGACCGCCGCCGCGAGCGGGAGCGACTCCGACACACTGCGGCGGAACGGCTTCTCCGCCGCGGCCGCCCCCGGCAGCGGGCCGCCGGATTTTTCCCGCAGAAACGCCGAAGCCCTTCCGGCGGCGCGATAGTGCGCAAAGCGAAGCTTTTCGAGCTCGCGCCGGGTCTCGGCGGACTCGGCCGGGCCGAGCTGCCGGAACGCCCGGTCGAGCTCCTCCAGCGCGGCGGCGAACCGCTGAAGCTCTTCGAGTCGGCGCGTTTCGACTTCCAGCGAGGCGGCGGCGGCGGCGCGGTCGCGTTCGAGATACCCCTCGAATTCGCGCTTCTGCCGCAGGAAATCGTCATCGCCGCCGGAGGCGGAACGCATCGGCTGCCGGGCGGAGAGCCTCGGCTTCTCCGGCTCCGGTTCGCGGACGGCGGACGGAACGGCTCCGGGAACCGCCGCCTTCGCCGCATTCTCCTTGAGCCGGTCGCGCATATGGACCAGATTGTCGCTGATAAAATCGTTTTTCGGCATGCTGCGCCCTCCCCGCGTCTGTATTGCGTTCGCCGTATCCAGTCCGGTAATATACCCCCCAACTCCGGATTGTGCAAGAAATTCACCCGCTTCGAGTTGCAAAAAACGCAAAACAGCTCTATGTTACCCGCAGGAAAGGAAGGGTAATCTTGAATCGTAAAGCGATCGTTCTCACGCTCGGCTGCCGGCTCAACACCGCCGACAGCGCATTGCTGGTCTCCCGCCTGGCCGAAGCCGGGTACGAGGTGGCCGAATCGGCCGAAAAAGCCGCGCTGGCAGTGGTCAACAGCTGTACGGTGACCGCCGAGGCCGCCCGCAAGAGCCGACAGACGGTGCGGAAGCTCCGCGCGGCCCATCCCGAGGCGGTCATCGTCGTCACCGGCTGCAGCGCGGAGCTCGACCGCGATGCGTTCCTGGCCGACGGCGCGGCCGATGTCGTGCTGTCGAACCCCGAAAAGCGGTCCCTGCCGGAGCTCGTGCTCGAATACCTGGCCGGCCGGACCGATCCCGGCGGCCCTCAACAACGGCGTTCAGGATGGTGGTGGAGCCGGTGGCCGATCCCGGCGGCGCGGCCCGCAGCAGCGAGGAGCCGATAACGCCTTTCCGGGAAAGGGCGTTCGGCAGTTTTCCGTTCCGCAGCCGGGCGTTTCTGAAAATTCAGGAGGGGTGCAACAATTTCTGCAGTTACTGCATCGTCCCGTATGCGCGCGGGCCGGAGCGGTCGCGCGCGTTCGACGAAGTCCTGGCCGACTGCCGCAGGGCGGTCGCGGACGGATTCCCCGAACTCGTGCTGACCGGCGTCAACACCTGCGCCTACTCCGACGCCGGACGGGGCCTCGGTGAGCTGGTCCATGCCGTGGCCGGAATCGACGGAGATTTCCGCATCCGGCTCAGTTCGACCGAACCGGCGCCCGACAACCGGGGGCTGCTCGACGTCATGGCCTCCGAGCCGAAGGTCTGCCGCTTTCTGCATCTCGCGCTGCAGCACGGCAGCAACCGGATTCTGAAGCTGATGAACCGTCACTATACGACGGACGAATACGCCGCCTTCGTCGAAGCCGCCCGCGAAAAAATCCCGGGAATCCATCTCGGCAGCGATCTCATCGTCGGCTTTCCCGGCGAAACCGAAGCGGATTTCGAGGAGAGCCGCCGGTTCGTCGAAGCGATGGCTTTCGCCAATCTGCACATTTTCACCTATTCTCCGCGGAGCGGGACGCCGGCGGCTTCGTTCCCGGGCCGGGTCCCGGCCGCCGAAGCGAAAAGCCGTTACCGCCGTCTGGCCGCGACCGCGGCGGAATCGAAGCGGCGTTTCGTCGAGAGCCAGTGCGGTGCGTTCCTGCCGGTGATCTTCGAACGCGTCGACTCCGGCGGCTTCGCACGGGGCTGGAGCGACAACTACCTGGAGCTGCGCGTTCCGGCAGGAACGGTCCCGCTGAACCGGATCGTCCCCGTCGAAGCGACGGCGGAAAACACGGCATCGAATCTCGAAACCTAACCATACGGGAGGAGCCCCATGACCGACAACGCGACCCATTTCTACAGCTATCTCGCCGAGGGAAACATCATCTGCCGATGCAAGGCGCGGACCGGAGCGGAGGTCGTCAGCGAACTGGCCCGGCTGCTGGCGCGCAACAACGCGGGGCTCTCCGCCGAAAGCATCGTCAGCGAGGTACTGGCCCGCGAAGCGGTCTTTCCGACCGTCATCGCGCCGGGCCTCGCCGTGCCGCACGCACGGCTGGCCGAGCTCGACAAGCCGCTCGTCGCGCTGGCCTCCAGCCGGGACGGAATCGATTTCCAGGCGCCGGAGACGGGTCCGGTCAAAGTCGTCCTCATGCTGCTGACGCCGGGCGACGACCCCGGGCTTCACCTGCAGCTCCTGTCGGCATTGGCCAAAGACTTCAGCACACCCGGCGAGATCGACAAAGTAGCGGATCTGCCGGACGCCGGCGCCGTCATGGCCCACTTCAACGGGTCGGACCTCACCATCCCGGACTATCTGCGCGTGCGCGACGTCATGACGCGCAAGGTGACGACCGTGCTCGAGCAGGATACGCTGCAGCGCGCGATCGAACTCTTCGCGGTGACCGGAGAGAGCGAAATGCCGGTTCTCGACGACGACGGCGACCTGCGCGGCGTCGTATCGCTGCTTGATCTGTTGAAATTCAGCATGCCGGAGCATGTGCTCTGGCTTGAGGATCTGACGCCGATGTACCGTTTCCAGCCGTTTTCGGAGGTGCTCAAAGGCGCCAATGACACGAAGGTCGCGGATGTCATGCGCACCGAATTCACCAGCGTCAGCGAATCGGTACCGGCGGTCCAGATCGCCAAATTGTTTCTGGTCAATCAGATCGGCCAGCTCATCGTCGTCGATTCGGCCGGACGGCTCGCCGGGATCGTCCAGCTCAGGAAATTCGCGGCGCGGCTGTTCTGGGAATAATCCCGGCGCACAGCCCGGAAGCAGTATCGCGGGAGCCGGAGGTGAGGGCACTTCGCCTTCCTGCGGCTCCTGCGGCATATTCCTCCGGATATCGCATCCGGCCCGGTGTTTTTTTCAGCGGAGACCGACCGCTTCGCGGACCTTCGCCATGGTTTTCCGCGCTTCGATCCGCGCCTTTTCCGCGCCGTTGCGCAGCACTTCCCAGACAAAGTCGGGATTCCGCTCAAGTTCCGCCCGGCGCTTCCGCATCGGCTCGAAGTAGGCCCAGAGCTTGTCGAAAAGCGCGAGTTTCGCGTGTCCGTAACCGTAGCCGCCGGCGCGGTACTTCGCTTTCATCTCCTCAAGCTCCTCCGGCGTCGCCACAAGTTTATAGAGCGCCACCACGTTGCAGTTTTCGGGGTCCTTGGGCTCCTCGAGCTGTTTGCAGTCGGTGACCACATTCATGATCGCCTTCCTGATCTCCTTCTCCTTGCCGAAGATCGGGATCGTATTGTTGTAGCTCTTCGACATCTTCTGCCCGTCGGTTCCGGGCACGATCGCAACCTCCTCCGGAATCAGCTCCTCCGGAATCGTGAACACGTCGCCGTACTGGTTGTTGAACTTGATCGCAATATCGCGGGTGATCTCAAGATGCTGCTTCTGATCCTTGCCGACCGGAACGAGGTTGCTCTGATAAAGCAGAATGTCCGAAGCCATCAGCACCGGGTATGAAAACAGCCCGTTGTTCGGCGCAAACCCTTTCGCGATCTTATCCTTGTAGCTGTGGGCGCGTTCGAGGAGGCCGACCGGCGTCACATTGTTCAATATCCAGGTCAGCTCGCAGACTTCCGGAACATCGGACTGCCGGAAAAGCACGGTGTTTTTTTCGGTGTTCACGCCGCACGAGAGGAAGTTCAGCGCGAGCTCGAACACGTTCTTCCGCAACTGCTCCGGCTCCGGCGAAGTGGTCAGCGAGTGGTAATCGGCGAGAAACACGAAGGTTTCGCCCTTCTCCTGGATATTGATGATCTGGCGCATCGCGCCGAAATAGTTGCCGATATGCGGCGTGCCCGAAGGCTGGATTCCCGTTAAGATTCTCATTGTTTCACTCACTTTTCCATAGCAATCAATTCAAAATTCCATCACTCCTGTTCAATACCTCCGCAACAGCCGGCCGACCAGCACGATCAAACGATTCCACAAGTTCGGAAGTACCAGCAGTGTCACAGCGAACAGCAGATGGAGAACGTACCATCCCAACTCCGGCGGAAACATATGCTGCCACACAAATTCCTCAGGGGGACAGGTCAGGAACTTGATGGTCCACGGGAGGGTCCCCAGCGCGATGATCGTCCGATAGAGGCCGAACAGCCGGAAAAGAAACTCCGAAAATCTCCGGGTCTCCTCTGTCTCCGGCGTCTTCCGCACCGCGAAGAAGCAGCAGACCGGAAACATCAGCACCACCAGCGCGAACGAGATCCAGCCTATGCCCCCCCACTCCTCATTCCTCAGCCACATCAGGCTGTCGGGAAGCAGGAGGAAGAGCAGGAGAATCGCGACTTTGAATACAACAGCGTTGAAATCAACTTCTTTCATCTCCTGCTCCTTTCGTGTTTCCGCGTTTTTGTCTTTCCACGTTACAGTTTCTGAGCGCTCGCTCCGTCGCCGATCGCGCAGATGATGTATTCGGCATCGACGCCGGTGCGGGCCTTGTAGCCGGCGAGCACGCGCTTCGCGTACTCTTCGGCACCCTCGCTCTTCACGAGATGGATCGTGATCCCGCCGAAGCCGCCGCCGGAGAGGCGCGCGCCGAGGCCGCCCGGAACCGACTTCGCAAGCTCGACGAGGTAGTCCAGCTCCTCGGTGCTGTTTTCAAAGTTGACCCGGCTCGACTCGTGAGACTCGAACCAGAGGCGGCCGAACCCGGCCACGTCGTTCGCTTCGAGCAGCCGGACCGCCTCCATGACCCGGGTGCACTCGCCGACCACATGCAGCGCGCGGCGGTACTCGCGTTCGGTCAGGACCGGCCTGGCGACTTCGAGCTGTTCAAGCGACACGTCGCGCAGGGTTCTGACGTCCGGATACATCCCGGCCAGCTTGTGCGCGGCCGATTCGCAATCCTGGCGGCGGACATTGTACTCCGAGTCGACGAGGTTGTGCTTCGCCATCGAATTGACCACCACGATCGAATATCCGGCCGGCAGCGCCACCGTGCGGAGCACTTCGACCGAACGGAAGTCCGACAGAATCATCGAATCTTTCTTGCCGAAAATCGAGCTGAACTGGTCGAGAAGCCCGCTCTTGAGCCCCATATAGTTGTTTTCGACTCCCTGCCCGACCCGCGCCCAGTCGGCCTTCGGCAGTTCGATGCCGAACGCTTCGGCGAACGCGAAACCGGCCGCGGTTTCGAGCGCCGCCGAGCTCGACATGCCGGCCGACAGCGGAACCGTGCTCTCCATCCCGGCATCGAAGGCGCCGACCCGGATGCCGCGCTTTTCAAGTTCGACGATCACGCCCTTGATGTAGTTGCTCCAGTCCCGCGGAATCGCGGTCGCGATGTTGCCGAGATCGAACTCGCGCACGCTGTTGTCCCGGAAATCCTTGATCCGGCAGTGTTTGCCGTCCACGGGGGCCAGCGCGAACTTCGTGTTCTGCTCGACCGCGCACGAAAGCACGAAACCCTGGTTGTAGTCGGTGTGGTTGCCGAGGATTTCGAGCCGCCCCGGCGCCTGCGCCGCTGCCGTCGGTTTCTTCCCGTAGAACTTTTCGAACTTCTCAATCAGCTTCTGCATGTCTCAACTCCCTTATGTTATAAAAAACAGATTCTTGAAATACACTGGTCGAAACTCTCCCGGCCGCTCAGGATGTCGATCTCAATCCGCAGATAATAGAGCGGAACGTCGCAGCGGTCCACCTTCGGGATGCGAACGCCGTCCTTCTCGGTGGTGACGATGAACTCCGCGCCCGCCGCCTTCGCCTGGTTGATGAAGTCGATGATCTCCTGCTGCGTGTAGCGGTGATGGTCGGCATAGTGGTCCTTCAGCACAAGCTCGGCGCCGAGCTGCACGAGGAAGCGCTCGAAACTCTCCGGTTTCGCGATGGCTGAAAGCGCGGCGACCTTCGCCCCCTTCAGCTTTTCAAGCGGCTCCACTTCGCCGCTCGAGAACATCTTGACGAGGTGCTTCGGCTTGTGGCAGCACTCGATGATCTCGGCGCGGCGCGTATGGCGGCGCAGGAAGTTCTTCAGGTGCCGGAGCTTATGGCTGCCGTCCGACTTGGTCAGAAAGATGTAGTCGGCGCGCCGGATGTTCTTGATCGGCTCGCGCAGAATGCCGCGCGGCAGCGTGTTGCCGTTGCCGAACGGATCGGTCGAATCGACCAGAACGATATTGATATGCGGCTTGAGCATCAGGTACTGGAAGCCGTCGTCGAGGATGATGACATCGCTCTGATACTGTTCGACCGCGTAGAGACCGGATTTGACCCGGTCCTTGTCGACCAGCACCGCAACCTTGCGCAGATTCGAAGCCAGCATATACGGCTCGTCGCCGGCGTAGTCGGATTCGAGCAGGAGGTTATGCCCGTCCGAAACAACCTTCGGCGGCAGCTCGATCTTCTGCGAACGGAAACGCTGCATGAGCCGGAAGAGGAACGAACGCTTCTTGCTGCGGTAACCGCGCGACAGGATCGCGACCTTGCGCCCCTTTTCGCTGAGGGTCCGCGCAAACACCTCGACGACCGGCGTCTTGCCGGTGCCGCCGCAGGAGAGGTTGCCGATGCTGACCACCAGGCAGCCGAGCGCATGGTTCCGGATCACCCGCTTGTCGTACATCCAGATCCGGAACTGTATCGCCATGCGGTAGAAGCGCGAGGCGACGAACAGAATATCGATCAGAATCCGGTCGTACCACTCCTTGCGGCGCCCGTCCATGAGCTCGAGGAAGTACTGTTCGAAGTCCTCCCCCTTGAATTTGAATCGAGAATGCATGTAAACTCCAGAAAACGGTTACAGCCTATAAATTAATGCCGTTTTGCCGTTCCTTCAAGCTGGCGCTCTTACTTTCTTGGATTATATTAATCAAATTGACCGGAAACCGATGAGGGAACAATGTTATCCACACTCGAAAAAGAGCTCGTCGCCTACGCGGAGAGCTTTTATACCGACGACGAACAACTGAACCGGAATCTGCGGCTGAAGCTCGCCCACACCTTCCGGGTACGCAACGAAACGACGGCCCTCGCGGCGGCCGAGGCGTTTCCGCCGGAGCAGGCCCGGCTCGCCGTCCGCGCGGCGCTGTTGCACGACCTGAGCCGGTTCGAACAATTCAGCCGCTTCCGCAGCTTCAACGACGCCGAGAGCTTCGACCACGGCGACCGCTCGGCCGAGCTGGCCGTCTCCCGCCGCTGCCTGGACGACCTGACGCAGCCGGAGCAGGACGATGTGCTTGCGGCAATCCGCGTCCACAACAAGGTCGCGGTGCCGCCGGGGCTGACGCTGCGCGCCGGGAAGCTGGCCCGGGCGGTCCGCGACGCCGACAAGCTCGACATCCTGCCGATCCTGATCGGCTACCTGAAGGACCCCGAAAACAAATCGATCGTCTTCGGACTTGATTCCACGCCGGAGCTTTCTCCGGTCGTCCGCGACACGATGCTGCGCGGCGAATGCCCGCGCCACCGCGACATGCGGACCGTCTGCGACTTCGTCAGCTGCAAGCTGCTCTGGGCGCACGACCTGAATTTCAACTGGAGCCGCGACGAGTTCCGCAAACGCGGCTACCTCGAATCGATCCGGAGCTTCCTGCCGGATACGCCGCTCATCCGGCAGATTTACGACAACGCCCGGAACGCGCTGCAGCCGCAACCGTAAAGCGCGCCGGCGATCAGAGCTTGCGGATGATCGCCGGCGGTTTCGCAACGTCGTACGGCCCGACGTCGGCCGATTTGTCGAAATTGATGCGGGTGCGCCAGCCGGGACCGTAAAGACTGATCTCGTCGGTGTAGTACAGATCGTTGGACTGGCGGAAGCTGTTGACCTCGAGCGTCCGGTACGGCTCTTTTTCCCCCGCTTTGAAGAACTCGGCCTTGAGCGGGAAGCAGTACCGGCTTGCGATGTAGACCTTCGCCTGCTCGCTCTTGTCGGGAGCTTCGAGCAGAACGACGCGGCAGCCGGCCCCCTTGACCGTGGCGGAGTCGAGCTCCTTCAGAACCGGATAGAACAGAAAGCTCATGGTGAGATCCGAGGGGCGGACACCCATATAGCCGAGCAGCTTGTTCTCCTCCGCCGTCCCGCGCATCGGAATGACGCTGGTTTCGGAATCGCCGGTCTTCCGGGTCTGGCCGATCAGGTAGCCCTCGCGGCCGCCGATGATGATCTGCCCGGTCATGCGCTCCGGCTGAAGAATCACGGCGAAATAGAGCGTCTCCGACTTCGCGGCTTCCCCGCTGCGGCGGTGCTGGATGCGGCCGTCGAGGGCGGCGTAGGTCGCCATCGGATTCGGGTGGCGCACCCGCTGCATGAATTCGTCGAGCGGGAGCTTTTCCGCCGCCGGCAGCAGAACCGCCGAGAGCAGCGCGAACAAAATCAGAATCCGCTTCATCTTTTTTTCTCCTTCCGGTTCGCTCCGGGAGCCGGAGCTTTGGCTTTCGCGCGTTTCCGGGCCGGGGAGAAGGCGACCTTCGCGGCTTCGGCAAAGTCGGAGACGAAGTGGAATTCGAGCTTCGACTTCACCTCCTCCGGCAATTCGAGCGCATCCTTGCGGTTCTCTTCCGGCAGCATGACGGTGTCAATACCGGCCCGCAGCGCGGCGATGACCTTCTCCCGGATGCCGCCGACGGCCGTGACCCGGCCGCGCAGCGTGATCTCCCCGGTCATGGCGAGACGCGGACGCAGCGCTTCGTTTTTCAGGTGCGAAACAAGCGCCATCGTGATGGTGACGCCCGCTGACGGGCCGTCTTTCGGCGTCGCCCCGTCCGGCACATGGATGTGGAAATCGTGTTCGGCAAAAAACTCCGGTCCGATCCCCCAGCCGGCGGCGTGGGCGCGGACCAGGCTGAAGGCGGCCTCCGCCGACTCCTGCATGACCTTGCCGAGCGAGCCGGTCAGCTTGAGGCCGCCCTTGCCGGGCAGCGAAATGACTTCGACGGGCAGGATCACGCCGCCGCAGCTGGTCCAGGCCATGCCGGTGGCGCAGCCGGGACCGAGTTTGGCGTCGGCTTCGTCCATCAGGAATTTGCGCGCGCCGAGGAGCTCCTGCACGAGCGCCAGCGTGACGGAGACGGTTTCGTCCGGCGCGATTTTTCCTTCGACGATGCGCCGCGCAATCCGGCGGCAGACCTGCCCGATGCAGCGTTCGAGCTCGCGGACGCCGGCCTCGCGCGTATAATGGTCGATGAGTTCGTCGACTGCGCCGAGCTGAAAACGCACCTGCTTCGCCTTGAGGCCGTTGGCTTTCACCTGCCGGCCGACCAGATAACGGCGTGCGATCTCGCGTTTTTCGAACGATGTGTAGCCGGGCAGCCGGATGATCTCCATGCGGTCCTGCAGCGGCCCCGGAATCGTTTCGAGCAGATTCGCCGTCGCGATGAAGAAGACCTTCGACAGATCGTAATCGACCTCGAGATAGTGGTCGTTGAACGAATTGTTCTGGGCCGGATCAAGCACCTCGAGCAGCGCCGAAGCGGGATCTCCACGGAAATCGCTGGCGAGCTTGTCGATCTCGTCAAGCATGAAGACCGGGTTTCCGCTGCCGGCCTTTTTCAAATTCTGGATGATGCGGCCGGGCAGCGCCCCGACATAGGTGCGGCGGTGCCCGCGGATTTCGGCCTCGTCCCGCACGCCGCCGAGCGAAACCCGGATGAAATTCCGGTTCATCGCCCGCGCGATGGACTGCCCGAGCGAGGTTTTGCCGACGCCCGGAGGCCCGACGAGACAGAGGATCGGCGCCCGCCGCTCGTCGTCCGGCTTCAGCTGCAGCACCGCAAGAAATTCAAGAATCCGCTGCTTGACGTCCTCGAGCCCGTAATGATCGGCATCAAGCACCTTTTCGGCCTCGGCGCAGTCGAGCCGGTCCTCGGTGAAGATGCACCACGGCAGGTCCAGCAGCCAGTTGATGTAGGTGTAGGCGATATGGTATTCGGGGGCGGCCTGCGGAATCACCTCGAGCCGGGAGAGCTCCTTGCGCACGACCTCGAGCACATGCGGCGGCAGCTCGGTGCTTTCGAGCCGCTCTTCGATTTCGATGATGTCCGGATTGCGGCTGTCCTCGCCGAGCTCCTGCTGGATCGTGCGGAGCTGTTCGCGCAGAAAGAACTCCCGCTGCTGCTGGCTCATCGCCTGATGCACCTCGCTCTGAATCTTCATGCCGAGCTTCAGCACTTCGAGCTCGCGGTTCATGAGGATGGCCAGCACCTCGAACCGCCTGCGCACGTCGGTCATGGAGAGCAGGAGAATTTTTTCGGCGTAATTCAAATTGAGCGCATCGGAGATCAGGTCCGCCAGGCGGCCCGGAGACTCCGCATTCAGCACCGCGACCTGCAGCTCTTCAGGGATGCCGGGCATCGCCCCGGCCAGCTCCTGGAACGCGGCCACCGCCGATTTCTGGCGCGCCTTGTTTTCGGTATCCTCGTTTTCGGACGCAGACTCATTGCAGATCACATACCGGGCGGACGGCACGCCGCCGGCGGTTTCGATCGCATGGCAGAAAATGCGTTTGAGCCCGCGGACCAGAATCCGCACCGAGCCGTCCGGAAAATTCAGCTCCTTGACCACCCGGACCAGAATGCCGACGCCGCTGCGCCGCTTCTCACGGTAATTGAACAGCTTCAGCGTGACCTGGAGCGGCAGGACGCCAAGCTCCTCGTCACCCGGAAGTTCCGGGAAGATGGCGAGGAGCCGGTCGCGCTCCATCGTCTGCCGCAGGGCCGCCAGATTCTCCTCGTCGACCAGGAGCGGCGTCAGACTGTACGGAAAGATCACCGGGTCGCGCATCAGGAAGAGCGGCGCGGCCTGTTCGGGCTTGACCGGCCCGATGCCGGTGACGGAAATATTCGAAGATTCAGCCATGTGTTATCCTATGCATGTGATTAATCGAGGTTCAGGATCGCCGGTTTGTCCATGGTGAGCGACAGGACCTCCCCGGCCAGATAGAGCGAACCGGCGACCAGCGTTTTGTGCGCCTGATCCTGCGAAGCGAGTTCGAGCGCCTCCCGCGCGCTTCCGGCCGCAGCCGTTTCTGCGGAGAGACCTTCGCGCCGGGCAAGGCCGCAAAGCTCGGCGCCGGTGTAGCTCGGCCGGTCCGACTCCGAAAGCGGAGCGAAGATAAAACGCGCGGCGAGCTTGTCGAGCATGTGCAGACTGCCGGCCACGTTCTTATCCTTGAAACCGGCGAAGACCACCGAGAACGTCTCTCCCGGAAACGCCTCTTCCAGCGATTCGGCAAGCGCCGCAAGCCCGTCCGGATTGTGTCCGCCGTCGACGATCAAACGCGAATTGACCTGCTGACAGCGCCCCGGCCAGCGGCAGTCGGCGACGGCGCGGAACGCCCGGCCGGAATCGAGCCCGAGTTTCGGAGCAAGTTCGGTCAGGACCTGCGCCGCGAGACGGAAGTTCCGCCGCTGCATGGCGCCGGGCAGCGGCAGACGGATCAGCCGCCCGCCGTATTCGAACTCCTGCACGGTCCGGCCGCCGTCAAGACGGTAATGAACCGGCCCGGCGATTTCCGGGGGAGGCCCGAAGCACGGGCTTTTTTCCGCCCTCGCCTTTTCGGCGATGACCCTGCGCGCCTCCTCCGGCATGACGCCGGTGAAGACCGGGACGCCCGGCTTCACGATCCCGGCCTTTTCCGCCGCGATCTTTTCGATGGTGTCGCCGAGGTAAGCCTGATGGTCGAGCGCGATGTTCGTGATGACCGACGCGAGCGGACGGACCACGTTCGTGGAATCGAGCCGGCCGCCCATGCCGGTCTCCCAGACGACGACGTCGACTCCGGCGCGGGCGAAAATCATCGCCGCCAGCACGGTCGTGAACTCGAAATAGGTGAAAGTGAAGTCGCGTCCGGTTTCGGCCCGCGCCGCCGCCGCAAGCTCGGCGGAAAACGCCGCGTAATCCTCTTCCGAAACCGCGATGCCGTTGACCCGGAAACGCTCCCGGATGTCGACCAGATGCGGGGAAGTGTAGAATCCGGTCGTGAACCCCGCGCCGCGCAGCATGCATTCGAGCATGGCGCCGGTGGAGCCTTTCCCGTTGGTTCCGGCAATATGGAGAAAGGAGAGCTCCTTCTCCGGATTCCCGACCCGCCGCATGAGTTCGGCGGTCGCTTCGAGCCCCGGCTTGATTCCGAACATCGACAGCGAATCGAGGTAGCCGCCCCCGGCCTTTCCGCCGGTCATGTCAGCGGCTCCCGGCACGCGACCAGGCCGGCATGGAGAGGTTGTAGGGGGTCGACACGAGCAGCCGGGTCTTGCCGGTCCAGCTGTCGATGACGTAGAGCGCCGAACGGCGGCCGTCGGAACGTTTGCAGACGACCTGCCGGTTGTCCGCCGCCCAGGCCGGAGACTCCCAGACGCCGGGCTCCTGCGTGATCCGGGTATTCTCGCCGGTTTTGAGGTCGTAGACCGCGATGGTGTAGACCCCTTCAACCCGGGTCGCATAGACGATCTTGCCGTCGCCGGACCAGTCCGGCGTCACGGCGTCGGAGCCGACCGACTTCAGAACGCGGCGGTTCCGGCCGTCGGCCGAGATGATATTGATCTTGGGAACTCCGGTCTCATCGCTCACGAAAGCGATCTCGCGGCCGTCGGGGCTCCAGCACGGCGACGCTTCGACCGCGATGCTGTTGGTCAGCCGCCGCGGCGTCCGGCCGCCGATCGGCATGACATAGAGGTCGACCTTGTGGTCCGGGCTCAGGATGACGGCCAGATTCCGCCCGTCCGGGCTGATCGCCGCACCGGTGTTGATGCCGCGGAAGGCGGTCAGCACGCGGCTGCGCTTCGGATTCAGCCGGGTTTCGATCACGTCAATGCCGGTCCGGTTGTACTTGGAGTAGCCGATCGCCTTCCCGTCCGGGAACCAGCAGGGTTCGACGCAGAGCGCGTTGTAATTCGTGATCTGTTCGACGTTGCCGCCGTCGATGTCGCAGGCGTAAATGTTCTTGACGCCGGAGGCGGTCTCGGCGCAGAACGCGATCTTCGTCGAACAGAAACCTTTGACTTTCAGCTCCTTGAAGGTATTCTGGATGATCGCGTCGACCATCTGCTGGGCCATCCGGCGGCTGTTGCCGGTAAGCGGAATCCCCCAGGAACCGGCCGGAGCGCCGCCGGTCGTCAGCGTGAATACGGCGCGGCCGCTCTCCCGGCGGCCGGAGAGCACATATTCGGCCTTCGGGTCGCCGGAGAGGTCGAACCAGCCGCAGGCGCCGAGGAACGAACGCATCTGCCGGGTCAGTTCCCCGTCGCCGGGAACCCCTTGAAAGTAAAGCGTCGGATTCGTGCGGACGGTCTTGGTGACCACGATCGGCTCCGGAGCGGCGGTGAGCATGGCGGCCGGAGCAAACGCAAACAGCGCGGCGGCGGCAAGTGAGAGAGTTTTGTACATGAAAAAAGACTCCTTATCCGTAAAAAATGAATAAACAACCGTGATAAGGTAACATACCCCGTATTTACCAGTTTTTCAACACGTTCCGAACTGCTTTGATCAACTTTTCCGCATCGCCGCCGGAGGAGTCCGGCCCGAGGCTGACGCGGAGCCCGGACCAGGCGTCGGCGCGGCGGAAGCCGATGGCGAGCAGCGCCGGCGACGGCTCCCGGCTTTCGGAGGAGCAGGCGCTCCCGGCGGCCGCCATGATTCCGGCCTCCGACAGCATGCGGACGAGAACGCCGGTTTCGACTCCGGGCAGCGTCACATGCAGAATCCACGGCGAAGCGACCTCTTCGGGGATCGTGCAGAAACTCCGCTTCCCGCCCGGCAGAAGCAGCCCCGAAAGACCGGAGCGGAGCAGCCGGTTCAGTCCGCGCGCCTTTGCGGCATTCCGTTCGAGCTCCCGGCAGCGCAGCTCCGCCGCATAAGCCATGGCGAGAAGAACCGGCGCCTCGGGCCGGCCGATGCGGTAGTCCTCATGCCGGTAGCGGCGCGCGAATTCCTGAAACGGCCGGGCGCACTTCGCCGCCGGGTCGACAAGAATCGCCGCACCTCCCGGCGAACCGAATTTATGCCCCGAAACGACGATAAGCTCCGCCGTTCCGGCCGGAATCGGGAACCGCCCCGCCGCCTGGATCGCATCGAGCATGCGGACTGCCCCCGGAGCGATTCCGGCGAGGGCTGCGGCGTCCTGAATCCGGCCGAGCTCGCTCTGCACGAGATGGAAAGCCGTGAAGTCGGCCGGAACGCTCCCGGCGGAAATGCCGCCGTCCCGCCCGGCCGGCAGCAGCGTCAGGGCTCCGGCGGTCCGGCGCAGGTTCGCCGTGAGCGCCGGGTGCTCGATGGATTAACGCCGTCAGAGATCTTGAGACAGCATTGCGGCGAAACATTTGTTAGAGCAGTGTGATCCCCTTTTGCATAGCCACTCGCTTCATATCATTTTCCCAGGCCGTTTTTCTATGGTATCTTTGCCACTTCAAATACTCGTCCCACCTGTGGTTTGACGCTTCGTTGGACACGCCAAATATATTTTGGATATCCATGGGAGATTTAACCCCAAGCATTGGGAACAGTGGCATGGGACAAAGTAGCGTGGCCGCAAACTGATCGGCCTCTACTTCAAAATCCTGTGCTTCCATCTGATTGAATCCATGCTCTGCCAACATAGGTTCAACAACAAGTGGCAGGTGTTTCAAAATAACATGACCAAGCTCATGTGCTTTTGTCCATCGTTTTCTCCCCTCTACATTATTGCCTGAACTATCAGAATTCCAAAGAATAAGGTATCTGT
>OKSC01001581.1_pt1 | contig 21866 bp, 14 predicted proteins | sample 1601161 | NCBI WGS metagenome assembly OKSC01 (sample SAMEA3541552, study PRJEB24748) | human gut metagenome | biome: human gut; feature: human-associated habitat; material: faeces | place: China | collected 2012
GACATGGGGCTTAGTGCGTTCAAATTTTGCCTTTGCCATTTGAATCTTTTCCTCCGTATTCAATAAGTCGTTTTTTTATTCAGGCGCGTTTTTACGCGCATTGCGCAAATCGTTTAGTATTTGCCGAGTATCTTCTTTGCGATTGCGTCGCTGACCTGCTCATAGTGGTCGAACTGCATCGTAAAGGTACCGCGGCCCTGTGTTGCGGAGCGCAGATGGGTAGCGTAGCCGAACATCTCGGAAAGGGGACACTGGCAGTCTATCACCGTGGTCACGCCGCGGTTCTCCGTGCCGACGATCTTGCCCCTTCGGGAAGTAATATTGCCCAGCACGTCGCCCACGTATTCATCGGGAGTGACTATCTCAACGTTCATCACGGGCTCAAGCAGCACGCAGCCGCCCTTTTCCATAGCCTCCTTGAGCGCCATGCTGCCCGCGATCTTGTACGCCATCTCCGAGGAATCCACCTCGTGATAGGAGCCGTCCAGCAGCGTCGCCTTGAAGTCCACCAGCTCGTAGCCGCCAAGCGCGCCGCTTCCCGCCGCTTCCTTTATGCCCTGCTGTATTGCGGGTATAAATTCCTTGGGTATGCAGCCGCCCACGGTCTTGTTCTCGAACACAAAGCCGGAGCCGGGCTCGCCCGGGCTGAACTCCACCACGCAGTGGCCGTACTGGCCGTGTCCGCCCGTCTGGCGCACGAACCTGCCCTCGGTCTTTACGGTCCTTGTAAGGGCCTCCCGATAGGCTACCTGAGGGTTGCCCACCCTGCATTCCACCTTGAACTCCCGCGTTATCCTGTCCACGATTATTTCAAGGTGAAGCTCGCCCATGCCGGCTATTATGGTCTGGCCGGTCTCGCGGTCAACATAGGTCTTGAAGGTTGGGTCCTCCTCGGAGAGCTTTTGCAGCGTCTGCTCCAGCTTTTCCTGCCCCGCCTTGGTCTTGGGCTCTATTGATACCCTTATGACGGGCTCGGGGAACTCCATTGATTCAAGCAATACCGGCCTGCCCTCGGTGCAGAGGGTGTCGCCGGTGCCGGTCTCCTTGGGGCCTACCAGCGCGGCGATGTCGCCCGCGTATACCTCGTCTACCTCGGTACGGCTGGCGGCGTGTATCAGCACCAGCTTGCTCACGCGCTCGCGCTTGCCCTTGGTGGAATTGTAAACGTATGTGCCGGATTTGAGCGTGCCGCTGTACACCCGAAAGAATGCCAGCCGCCCCACAAAGGGGTCTGTAACTATCTTAAAGGCCAGAGCCGCAAAGGGCTCGTCGTCCGCGCACCTGAGCTGTATTTCCCTTGTGCCATCCTTGCTGGTACCAACTGGCGCTGGCACATCCAACGGGGAGGGCAGGAAGTCCACTATGGCGTTGAGCAGGGGCTGCACGCCCTTGTTGCGGTAGGATGTGCCGCAGCATACCGGCACCAGCTCGTTTGCTATTGTCTTTTTCCTTATGCAGGCGATCATATCCTCTGGGGAAAGGTCGCCTTCATCAAGGTACTTTTCCATCATCTCGTCGTCCGCATCGGCTATGGCGTCCAAAAGCTCTGCCCTGTACTGCTCCGCGTCGGCGCGCATATGCCCGGGGATCTCCTCCTCGCGTATATCCACACCTTCGTTGTCGTAATACACCTCGGCCTTCATGCGCACAAGGTCGATTATCCCGACAAAGTCCGCCTCGCTGCCTATCGGCAGCTGTATGGGCACGGCGTTTGCGCCCAGGCGCTTCTTCATCATGCTTATGACGTTGAAGAAGTCCGCGCCTACTATGTCCATCTTGTTCACATAGGCTATGCGGGGTACGTTGTACTTGGTGGCCTGATGCCATACTGTCTCGCTCTGGGGCTCCACGCCGCCCTTGGCGCAGAATACCGCCACGGCGCCGTCCAGCACTCTGAGTGACCTCTCTACCTCGACGGTAAAGTCAACGTGACCCGGCGTGTCGATGATGTTTATGCGATGCTCCCGCCAATATGTGGTGGTAGCGGCTGAGGCAATGGTTATGCCCCTCTCCTGCTCCTGCACCATAAAGTCCATAGTGGCGGCGCCTTCATGCACTTCACCTACCTTGTGTATTTTTCCCGTGTAGAAAAGTATGCGCTCGGTGGTGGTGGTCTTTCCGGCGTCAATATGAGCCATTATGCCGATATTTCTCGTTTTTTCCAGCGGTGTGGTTCTGGGCATTTCCTCTGCCTCCTTTCCCTTGTCGCTATTGCTCCGCTCAACAGATACGGCGTGCGATTGCACGCCGCATTTGAAAATATGCTGTTGTCTGCTTTACCACCTGTAATGGGCGAAGGCGCGGTTGGCCTCTGCCATCCTGTGGGTGTCTTCCTTCTTCTTGAAGGCGCCGCCTGCGTTGTTGCAGGCATCCAGTATTTCACCGGCAAGGCGCTCCTGCATGGTGCGCTCGCTGCGGGCGCGGGCATAGCTTACCAGCCAACGAAGGCCAAGGGTCTGACGGCGCTCGGGACGGATCTCGATAGGTACCTGATAGGTAGCGCCGCCCACGCGGCGGGCCTTGACTTCCAGAACGGGCATGATGTTGTTCATGGCCTCCTCGAAGACCTCCAGAGGCTCGCGGCCGGTCTTGTCCTTTATTATATCGAAGGCGCCGTAGCAGGCCTTCTGAGCGGTGCCGCGCTTGCCGTCAAGCATTACCTGATTGACGAGCTTGGTAACGAGCTTTCCGCCGTAAATAGGGTCGTCCAGAACTTCACGCTTGGGTACAAATCCACGTCTTGGCATATTCTGTTACCTCCTTACTTCTTGGGGCGCTTTGCGCCATAGCGGGAACGGGCCTGCATGCGCTTTGCAACGCCTGCGGTATCCAGAGCGCCGCGAATGATGTGGTAACGGACGCCAGGGAGATCCTTTACACGGCCGCCGCGAATGAGAACCACGGAGTGCTCCTGCAGGTTGTGGCCGATGCCGGGGATATAGGCGGTACCCTCGAGACCGTCGGTAAGACGGATACGGGCGATCTTACGAAGAGCTGAGTTAGGCTTTTTGGGGGTCATAGTACGCACTGCGGTGCAGACGCCGCGGCGCTGGGGGCACTGCTTCAGTATAGGTGAATTGGACTTATACTTTACCTGTTCCCTGCCTTTGCGAACCAACTGGTTAATAGTAGGCATTAGGTTTTCTCCTTTTCAAAATATATTTGTTATTTATATTAAGAAAATCCTCTGCAACCCCTTGAAGAGGAATTTTTCCCGATAAACAGGCTGCCGCTTCAGTGTAAAACGCCCATAAGTGCAGACTCTACCCATAAAGCACAGCATTCGTATTCTACAACATAAGCGGCTCGCTGTCAAACGTTTTTAATGATTTTCTTTCGAAAAACACTATATATTTTGCTCTTCCTTCCCTTTTTTATCCGATGCGGTGAACAGGCCCTGCCTGAGGGGCTCCCTGGAGAATACCAGCCTGCTCATATCCTTGTAGGGGCTTATCTCGAACCAGCCCCTTGCCTTGAATTCGTCAAGGCCTGGCACCTCGAATATGTCCATACAGGTAGTCTCGGAGAACTTTTTTATCATGCTCTTGCGGCTTGCCCTGCCTATAAGCCACGTTCCACCCACTACTATCACAAACAGCAGCAGCGGCATGTAGCTTCCTATGGCGGCTATGGCCTCGGCCGTGGGCGTGAAGTTCAGCACGGCCAGCATTATTATTGCCACGGTAAGGGTGACTGCCGCCTCGCGGTTAGAAGCGGCATTGTGCTTTTTGCGGCAGTTGGAGCAGCAGGAAAGCTGCACCGGCAGCATGGAGCCTATGCGTAGCTTTGTCTTTAAGCCTATGGCGTTCCTTCCCTCCCGCTTGGGTTCCGGATGGCCTATATCAGCCATGGCGTAGCAATCCGCCCTGTTTTTCTTTTCGCCCTTGCAGAGCACGCACTCCTCTCCTTCGAAGAAGCGAGCCATACCGCCCTCCGGCATAAGGCTCTCTATGGCGTCGATATCCGCCTTTATGCCCGCAGCGTTGTCATTTGTCACAGTGCAGGTTCTGCAGCTCTTCATATTGAGCTTTTTGCAGTATTCTCCGCCGTACAGCGGACAGTCTGTCCTTGTGTATTTTGCCATTTCTGATCCTCCATACAATAGCCCCCATGGACAGCTCGCGCCCATGGGGTCCATTTAAGGCTGTATTTATTGTTCGGTTACGGTGGGGATATCTTCCTTCTCACGCACCTCTACGTTGTGGTAGCGCTTGAGGCCTATGCCGGCAGGTATAAGCTTGCCGATTATGACGTTCTCCTTGAGACCTACCAACGGATCTACCTTGCCCTTTATAGCGGCTTCGGTGAGCACCCTGGTGGTTTCCTGGAAGGATGCGGCAGATAGGAAGGAATCGGTAGCCAGGGCGGCCTTTGTTATGCCCAGCAGCTTGCGCTTTGCGACTGCGGGCTGCTTGCCCTCAAGTATAACCCTCTCGTTCTCGTTTTCGAAGGCGAATATATCCACCAGCTCGCCGGGGAGCAAAGTAGTGTCGCCCGCGTCCTCTATCTGTACCTTGCGGAGCATCTGGCGGATAATGACTTCGATGTGCTTATCCGCGATCTCAACGCCCTGGAGACGGTATACGCTCTGTACTTCCTTGAGCATATATGCCTGAACGCCCTTTACGCCCTTTATCTTCAGTATATCGTTGGGGTTGATGGAACCGTCGGTCAGCTCGTCGCCTGCGTCCACCATGTCGCCGTCCCTGACTCTCAGCTTTGAGCCGAAGGGGATAAGGTACTTGGCGCTCTCGCCGTCATCGTTGGTTATGGTAGCCTCCCGCTTCTTGCCCTCGGTAAGGGACACGCGGCCGCTTATCTCGGAGATGACCGCAAGGCCCTTAGGCTTGCGCGCTTCGAATATTTCAACGACACGGGGAAGACCCTGTGTTATATCGTCGGCCGATGCAACGCCGCCGGTATGGAAGGTACGCATGGTCAGCTGCGTACCGGGCTCGCCTATGGCCTGAGCGGCGATGATGCCTACGGCCTCGCCTATGTCTACCTTGCCGCCGGTTGCCAGGTTGGCGCCGTAGCAGTGCGCGCACACGCCGTGCTCGCTGCGGCAGGTGAATACGCTGCGGCAGCTTACGGTCTTTATGCCTGCGTTGATTATACGGTCGCGTATGCTGAAGGTTATCATCTCGTTGCAGGGGATTATGAGCTCACCGGTGGTGGGATCGTAGACGTCCTCTGCGGTGTAACGGCCCAGCAGCCTGTCGCTGAGGGGCTCTACTACCTTGTTGCCTTCCATAATGGCGCTTATGGGCATGCCCTTTGGACGTTCGCCGCGGGAAGCGGCACAGTCCTCTTCGCGGATTATGACGTCCTGAGATACGTCCACCAGTCTTCTGGTGAGATAACCGGAGTCTGCAGTACGCAGCGCGGTATCCGCCAAGCCCTTTCTGGCGCCGTGGGAGCTTATGAAGAACTCCAGAACTGTCAGGCCCTCACGGAAGTTAGCCCTTATAGGCACCTCTATGATCTGGCCGGAAGGGTCTGCCATAAGTCCGCGCATACCTGCCAGCTGACGTATCTGGTTCTTACTGCCTCGGGCTCCGGAGTCCGCCATCATAGCGATGGGGTTGTAGGGATCCAGCGAGCTCATCAGCGCGTCCGTGACCTTATCCGTCGCGTCCTCCCAGACCTTTATGACATAGCTCCTGCGCTCGCTGTCGGAAAGCATACCGGCGTGGAACAGGTTGTCTATCTCCGCCACCTCATTCTCGGCCTTGGCGATAATTTCCTTCTTCTCCGCAGGTACCTGTATATCCTGGAAGCCTACGGTTATGCCGCCGCGGGTGGAATACTTATAGCCCAGCGCCTTTACGGCATCCAGCATCTCTGCGGTGCGGGTGGGGCCGTACTTGCGGTAGCAGCGGTCGATTATCTTTCCCAGATCCTTCTTTACTACCAGCTTATCTATCTCCAGCCTGAACATGTCGTCCAGCGTATCCCGCGGCACATAGCCCAGATCCTGAGGTATTGCGTCGTTGAATATGAGACGGCCTACGGAGGTGTCTATGACGCGGCGGTACTTCTTGCCTTCCCATTCCCGCTCTATGCGCACCTTCACCTTGGACTGGAGGGTGACCTCGCCCATCTGATAGGCCATGAAGGCCTCGTCCTGGCTGCAGAAGACCTTGCCCTCGCCCTTCATGCCGGCGCGCTGGAGGGTCAGGTAGTAGCAGCCAAGTACCATATCCTGAGTAGGACAGGTAACGGGCTTGCCGTCCTGAGGCTTCAGTATGTTGTTTGAGGCCAGCATGAGGAAGCGGGCCTCGGTCTGTGCCTCAACGGAAAGGGGCACGTGAACCGCCATCTGGTCGCCGTCAAAGTCGGCGTTGAACGCGGTACACGCAAGGGGGTGCAGCTTGATGGCGCGGCCCTCTACCAGCACCGGCTCGAATGCCTGTATGCCCAGGCGGTGCAGCGTAGGCGCGCGGTTGAGGAGTACGGGGTGCTCTTTTATTACGCCCTCCAGTACGTCCCAGACCTCGGGCTTTACACGCTCTACCATGCGCTTCGCGCTCTTTATGTTGTGTGCGTATGCGTCCTCAACAAGCTTCTTCATTACGAAGGGCTTGAACAGCTCCAGCGCCATCTCCTTTGGCAGTCCGCACTGATACATCTTGAGCTCAGGGCCTACGACTATAACGGAACGGCCGGAATAGTCCACGCGCTTGCCCAGCAGGTTCTGGCGGAAGCGTCCCTGCTTGCCCCGCAGCATGTCGGACAGAGACTTGAGGGGCCTGTTGCCGGGGCCGGTAACGGGGCGTCCGCGCCTGCCATTGTCTATGAGCGCGTCCACCGCCTCCTGAAGCATACGCTTTTCGTTGCGGACTATTATATCCGGCGCACGCAGCTCCAACAGTCTCTTGAGGCGGTTGTTTCTGTTTATAACTCTGCGGTACAGGTCGTTCAGGTCGGAGGTGGCGAACCTGCCGCCGTCAAGCTGTACCATAGGGCGAAGCTCGGGGGGCAGCACCGGCACTGCGTCCATGATTATCCACTCGGGCTTGTTGCCGCTCTTTATAAAGGCTTCCACTACCTCCAGGCGCTTGATGGCATTGCTGCGCTTCTGGCCGGAGGAGTTGTCTATCTCCCTGCGGAGCTCTTCTTCCAGCTTTTCAAGGTCCAGCGCCTGCAAAAGCTCCTTTATGGCCTCTGCGCCCATACCTGCGCGGAAGGCTTTCGGCCCGTACTCGGCCTGGGCGTCCCGGTATTCCTTATCGGAGAGCACCTGCTTGTACATGAGGGGGGTGGTGCCCGGATCCAGCACTACAAAGGCCGCGAAGTACAGCACCTTTTCAAGGGAGCGGGGGGACATATCCAGCAGCATCTTCATGCGGCAGGGAATGCCCTTAAAATACCATATATGGGATACGGGGGCAGCCAGCTCTATGTGACCCATGCGCTCGCGGCGCACCTTTGCCCTCGTTACCTCTACGCCGCACTTGTCGCAGACAACGCCCTTGTAGCGCACCCGCTTATAGCGTCCGCAGTGGCACTCCCAGTCCTTGGTGGGCCCGAATATGCGCTCACAGAACAGGCCGTCGCGCTCGGGCTTCAGGGTACGGTAGTTTATGGTTTCGGGTTTCTTTACCTCGCCGTGGGACCATTCGCGGATCTTTTCAGGTGAGGCAAGGCCAATCTGTATAGCGTCGAAATTGGTAAGCTCAAACAATTTCTTAATCTCCCTTCGGCCTTATTTAGTTCAAGTCGTCTGTATCATCGCCGTCTGCGGAAATATCGAAGTCATCTCCGTCGTCGGCTGCATCGTCAAAATCGAATTCGTCAAACTCGGCAAAGTCGCTGTCGTTTGCATACTGGTCCGGTGTATCCTCAAGGCCCGCCATGTTGACGTCCATGGGCGCAACATCCTCGTCGTCTATCATCTCGCCGATTTTTATCTCTTCCTTTGTGTCGCTGAGCACCTTTATATCGAGGCCCAGAGACTGAAGCTCCTTTATGAGCACCTTGAAGGATTCGGGCACGCCCGGCTCAGGCACATTCTCGCCCTTGACTATGGCCTCATAGGTCTTTACGCGGCCCACAACGTCATCGGACTTGACGGTGAGGATCTCCTGAAGGGTATTGGCAGCGCCATAGGCCTCCAGCGCCCAGACCTCCATTTCGCCGAAGCGCTGGCCGCCAAACTGGGCCTTGCCGCCCAGAGGCTGCTGAGTAACCAGGCTGTAGGGGCCGGTGGAACGGGCATGTATCTTGTCGTCTACCAGGTGATGCAGCTTCAGGTAGTACATGTAGCCTACGGATATCCTGTTCTCGAAGGGCTCGCCGGTGCGGCCGTCGTAAAGCACCGTCTTGCCGTCCCAGTCCTTGCCTGCCTTTACCAGCATGGACTTTATGTCCTCCTCGGTAGCGCCATCGAATACGGGGGTAGCGATGTTCCAGCCAAGGGTCTTGGCGGCCATGCCCAGATGCAGCTCAAGCACCTGACCTATATTCATTCGGGAAGGAACGCCCAGAGGGTTCAGGACTATCTGCAAGGGAGTGCCGTCGGGCAGGAAGGGCATATCCTCCTCGGGAAGTATCCTGGATACAACACCCTTGTTGCCGTGGCGGCCCGCCATCTTATCGCCTACGGATATCTTGCGCTTCTGCGCTATGTATACGCGAACCAGCTCGTTTACTCCCGGAGGCAGCTCGTCCTTGTTTGCTCTCGTGAAGACCTTTACGTCTACTATGACTCCGCCCTCGCCATGAGGCACGCGGAGGGAGGTATCCCTGACCTCTCTTGCCTTCTCGCCGAATATGGCGCGGAGCAGCCGCTCCTCGGCGGTGAGCTCAGTCTCGCCCTTGGGCGTTACCTTGCCGACCAGTATGTCGCCGCTCTGCACCTCTGCGCCGATGCGGATAATGCCGCGGTCGTCCAGATTGGCCAGCGCGTCCTCGCCCACGTTGGGGATATCGCGGGTTATCTCCTCCTCGCCCAGCTTGGTATCGCGGGCTTCGGTCTCGTGCTCCTCGATATGTATGGAGGTATAGACGTCTTCCTTGACCAGCTTTTCGCTTATCAGTACGGCGTCCTCGTAGTTATAGCCCTCCCAGGTCATAAAGCCTATGAGGATATTGCGTCCCAGCGCTATCTCTCCCTGATCGGTGGAGGCGCCGTCCGCTATCACCTGCCCGGGTATTACCCGTTCGCCCTTTACCACTATGGGGCGCTGGTTGATGCAGGTGCCCTGGTTGGAGCGTTTAAACTTGATTATGTTGTAGGTTCTGTCGTTGCCGTCATCGCCGGCTATCACTATATGGCTTGCGTCAACGCGCTTTACGACGCCGTGCTGGCGGGAAAGCACCACGACGCCTGAGTCGTGTGCAGCCTTGTACTCCATGCCTGTGCCCACCACGGGAGCCTCGGGCTTGAGGAGGGGCACTGCCTGACGCTGCATATTGGAGCCCATCAGCGCGCGGTTAGCGTCGTCGTTCTCCAGGAATGGTATCATTGCGGTAGCGACGGACACCAGCTGCTTGGGGGATACGTCCATGTAGTCGGTCTCGGTGGCCTTTACTTCGATTATCTCGTCCAGCCTTCTTGCAACGACCCTGTCCTTGGCAAACCACACCCTGCCGTTCTCGTCGGTAACGGTAGGCTCGTTTGCCTGAGCCACTATGTAGTCGTCCTCCTCGTCGGCGGTGAGGTAAACTATCTCGTTGCTTATGCTCTTGTTCTTCCCGTCCACCCTGCGGTAGGGCGCCTCAATAAAGCCGTAGCGGTTTATACGGGCATAGGTGGAAAGGGAGTTTATAAGGCCTATGTTAGGGCCTTCAGGGGTCTCTATGGGGCACATGCGGCCGTAATGGGAATAGTGAACGTCTCGTACTTCGAAGGTGGCGCGCTCACGATTCAGGCCTCCGGGGCCCAGAGCGGACAGCCTGCGCTTATGGGTAAGCTCCGCAAGGGGGTTTGTCTGGTCCATAAACTGGGACAGCTGAGATGAACCGAAGAACTCCTTTATGGCGGCCGTCACGGGGCGGATATTTATGAGGTTGGAGGGCATGGCGGTCTCGGTGTCCTGTATGGACATGCGCTCCCGCACCACGCGCTCGAGGCGAGTCATGCCGACGCGGATCTGGTTCTGGAGCAATTCGCCCACACTTCTTATGCGGCGGTTGCCCAGATGGTCGATATCGTCGGTGCGGCCTATGCCGTGGCTCATGCCGAGAAGATAGCTTATGGAGGCGGTTATATCATCGGTGATGATATGGCGGGGTATAAGGTCGTACACACGGGCCTTCAGGAACTTCTTGAGCTCCTCCTCTTCCATGTCTCCCGCTTCTTCCAGAAGCTTCATGAAGGTGGGGTAATGTACCTTCTCGTTCAGACCGGCCTCTTCGGGATCGAACTTCAGGTAGCACCTGGCGTCCACGAACAGGTTGCCGAGTATCTTTACCCTGGCACCGTCGGGCGCTATGACGTATACGCCGTGTACGCCGGCGTTTTCGATTGCCTCGGCGGCCTCGCGGCTTATTACTTCTCCCTCAGTGGCAAGTATCTCGCCGGTGCCGGGAGCTATGACATTTTCCGCCGCAGTAAGGCCGTGGAGGCGTGAGGCGATGGAGAGTTTCTTATTAAACTTATAGCGGCCCACTCTGGCAAGGTCGTAGCGCTTGTCAAAGAACAGTGCGTTCAGCAGGCTGCGTGCGGATTCCTCTGTAGGAGGCTCGCCGGGGCGCTGGCGCTTGTATATCTCTATCAGGCCTTCCTCGGTGTTTTTGGTTGTATCCTTCTCGAGGGTTATCTTCAGGCGCTCGTCTTCGCCCAAAAGCTCCAGTATCTCGCCGTCTGAGCTGTAGCCCAGGGCACGCAGCAGCGCAGTTATAAAGACCTTCCTCTGGCGGTCGATCTTTACGTACATTATCTCGTTGCTGTCGGTCTCGTACTCAAGCCACGCGCCGCGGTTAGGTATCACCTGAGAGGCAAAGAGGTGCTTGCCGACTTTATCTATAGATTCGGAATAGTATACGCCGGGTGAGCGGACCAGCTGAGAGACTATTACCCGCTCTGCACCGTTTATGATGAACGTGCCCTGCTCGGTCATAAGAGGGAAGTCGCCCATGAACACGGGCTGTTCCTTGACCTCGCCGGTCTCTTTATTTATAAGGCGAACTGTAACGCGAAGCGGGGCGCAGTAGTTTACGTCCCTTTCCTTGCACTCCTCCACCGAGTATTTCGGATGGTCGAAATCTATGGAGTAATCTACAAACTCAAGGACGAGCTTTTCGGAATAGTCTGTAATGGGCGAAATGTCGTCAAGAACTTCCTTGAGATCCTCCTCCACAAAGCGCTGATAGGAATTTTTCTGAACCTCTATCAGGTCGGGCATATCAAGAACTTCATTGATACGGGAAAAGCTCATGCGCTTTTTCTTGCCCATGTAAACCTCATGCACCATCGCGTTCACTCCTTATACTTTGTTATTACCATATAACCATGGATTATATTATCGGCGCGTCACTCCATATGAGCATTTCCATTTTGTGGGCATAGGATACCCAGCATGATTTTTGTGGGAAAAATCAACTGTAAAAAGGCCATTCCCCGCAATTTACCATGCTAACGCAGTATATTATTGTAACACCGCGTGTCAAGGTTGTCAACGAGAATAATGGCCTTTCTTAATATTTTTTATATTTGGTTTAACTCCGGGCAATGGGCCCTGCTTTTTTCTATGCCTGCTTTACCTTGGCGAATATCATTCTGCCCGCCGAGGTCTGCAATACGCTTGTAACCGTGACGTCCACCGTCTCCCCCACTAAGCGCCTGCCGTTTTCTATTACTATCATAGTGCCGTCATCCATATAGCCTATACCCTGTCCGGCCTCCTTGCCCTCCTTGACCACGAACACGCTCATTTCCTCGCCGGGCATTGCGATGGGCTTGAGGGCGTTTGCCAGTTCGTTTATATTGAACACGGGCACCTTGCGCACAGCCGCCACCTTGTTAAGATTATAATCGTTGGTCACGACCACGCCGCCAAGCTCCGATGCCATGAGTATCAGCTTGGCGTCCACCTCGTCCACATCCTTATAGTCAGTGCTGACTACGGTGATGGGGACGGATTTTTTATCCTGCATGCCCTTGAGTATGTCCAGCCCCCGCCTGCCCCTGTTGCGCCTGAGCCCATCGGAGCTGTCCGCGATATGCTGAAGCTCCCTGAGCACAAAGCTCGGCACTATTATTTCGCCCTCAATTATGCCGGTATCACATATTTCCGCGATGCGTCCGTCGATTATGACGGAGGTATCCAGAAGCTTGGGCCGTGCCGAGCCGTGAGCCTTGCCGTGGCCGCCTGTAACAGGCATACTGAACTGCCCCTTCCGCCTGCTCATGGCGCTCCACCCAAGGTATCCGAAGGCGATGTACAGTATTACGTCTATGACCAGAACTACCCACGCAGGCTTGAAGCGCGCCACCAGAGTGCTCGCCAAAAATGCAACAACGAGCCCGGCGATCAGACCGCAAACGCAGTAGAGCAGCTGCCCCGCTGGCATTGCTGACATACCGGCCTCGGCATAGCTTATGGCGGCGGTAAGCGGTTCGGCAAATAAAATATTAAAAATGATTGCAATAATAGTACCCGAACCCACAAACACAAGCGCCAGTCCCCATGGAAGCATGCGCTGATACAGCGTAAGCCCTTCCGGGAAGGTGATAACCCTGTTCGCAAGCGCTACAAGCCCCACACCCACCGCGGCTCCCGCCAGGGTGAGCAATAGTCTTGCGACTTTTTTAGCCAATTCTTAATTCCTTTCGTTTAACGGCCCTTGGCCTTATTTTGATATTACCCGATAATATCTCGGATTTCGTCTATATCCATGCCGCTGGCAGCCGAAAGCTCGGCAGAGAGCACCTGCCGGGCGGTTATGAGCATCTTTCTGTCCCCGGCGGAGAGGCCCTTGAGGGAATCCCGCCTTTTGAGGCACTTTATAACGTCGGCGACGTCGTATATGTCGCCGCCCTTGAGCTTTGCCAGGTTGTCCCTGTAGCGCTGGTTCCAGTTTTCGCTTTCGGCACACACTGCCGCCGCGTCAAGGTATTCAAAGATCTTCTCGCACTCCGAAGAGTCTATCACAGGTCTCAGGCCAACGCTGTCGGCCGAGGCTACCGGCACCATTGCCGTAAGCTTCGATGTAATGAAGCGCAGGATATAATACTTGGCCCTTTCGCCAAGCATATCCTTTTCCTCAATTCTTTCCACGATACCCACCCCATGCATGGGATAAAACACGCTGTCGCCTACATCGAACACCTTTTCCTCCTGTTCTCCGTTCATGTGTGCTTCGGAAGGCCTGTCCGAAAAATGGGTGTATCCTTCCACATCATATATTAACTATACACTTCCTTACGGCCCCTTGTCAAACAAAATGCCCTGTTTTCCTGTTTTTTCCGGTTATTGGCCGCCATCGCCCCGGCCTGATATCATGGCGCCCCGTACCATTACCGAGGGGCTGCCGACGCAGCTGCCTCCGGGCATTGAGAAGCGCAGGTCGCCGCCCACCCTTACTATGGATCTGAGCAGCTCTGTAAAATCTCCGCTCAGCGTTATCTCGTTTACGGCACGGACGTCCCTGCCGTCCTTTATGAGCCGCCCTTTGCACAGCACCGAGAACTTGCCGCTCACCGGGTTCACCCCGGCGTGGAGGCCGGAAAAGTCGGTGATGAGCAGGCCGTCCCCCAGCTCGCTTATGAGCTGCCCCAGCGTACCTTCCTTTGGCGCTATGTAAAAATTGGTTATTCTCACGCCTACCGGCGAGCCGGCGCTGCTCCTGCCGCCGTTTGAGGTGGACTTTACCCCCGCCTTCTTGGCGGTCTTGAGGTTGTGCAGCAGCGTCTCCAGCTTTCCGTCCTTTATCACCGCCTTGGCTACGGAAGGAGTACCCTCGTCGTCAAAGGGACTTGGATTGATGGGGTAAAGAGGGTCGTCCATCAGCGTGACGCACTCTGCCGCCATATCCTCGCCCTCCCTGCCCGCCAGGGGCGAAAGGCCCTTCTGGGCGGCGTCGGCAGAAAACATGCCTGCAAAAGCACCCAATATGCTTGCCATAGCGTCGTTGCGGAGTATTATATCGTACTTGCCGGGCGCTACGGGCGCGGGATCCATGGCGGCTATGGCCTCATCGACGGCCTCCCGCGCGCAGCCCGCTATGTCCAGCGCCTCACCGTCTGCCCGGAATGCAAAGCCGTCCCGCATCTGGCCCTTATCCTCCAGCACCGGCTCCACATAGCAGCAGGATACCCTGTCGCTCCTTTCGGCCCTGAGGCCCAGAGTGTTGTATATGCAGAATCTGCCGCCTGCGGTGACTACCTTGCAGCAGGCCACCCGCTTTACCCGGCCGTCGCACCGCTTTGTCTCCCGTTCCAGCGCCTTGCAGAGCTCTATCTTTTCCGATTCATCCATATCCTTCAGTGCGTCGGTCTTTTTTTGTATTTCGGGATACTCCGCAGGCTCCGCCATGGGGTGTATATCCTCGCTCTTTACCGTCTCCGCGTTATCTATGGCCTCCTCCACAAAGCCCTCCGGGTCATCCATAGCTTCGGTATAGGCGTAGCCGTTCCTCCCGTCCTTCTGCACCCTTATGCCTAAACCGAAGGAGGAGCTTACGGTATAGTCGTCCACCTCGTCCTCCAGTACACCTACCGAGAACTCGTCGGACTCGTTTACGCATACCTCCGCACCGTCGCAGCCCCTGTCCATGGCAATGGTCATGAGCCTGTGGGCGTATTCCTTTATTTTCTCGTCCGCCTTTATCCCGGCCTTATGCTCACTGTCAAGCCCGTTATGCATCACAGTCTGCCTCCCTTTCCGCCAACGGTTATGCCGCTCACCCTTATCCTGGGCTGTCCCACGTTTGTAGGCACACTGCCGGAGCGCGAGCCGCACATGCCGTGTCCAAACCACATATTCATGCCTACCCGGTCTATCTTCATCAGCACCTCCGCCCCCCGGCCTATGAGGGCTGCGCCCCGTACCGGGCAGTGTATCTTGCCGTCCTTTACCCAGTAGCCCTCCAGTACCGAGAAGTTAAATTCGCCTGTCAGCGGGTTCACCGAGCCTCCGCCCATCTTAGCCGCAAAAAGCCCCTCTCCCATGGTCCTTATCATCTCCTCCTCGTCATCGTAGCCCGGGGCGAAGAAGGTGTTGGTCATTCTGGAGGTGGGTGCGAACTCGTAGCTCTGCCGCCTGGCGGAGCCTGTCATGGGCTGGTTCATTATCCGGCTGCCCAGCCTGTCCACAAGATAGCTCTTAAGCATGCCGTTTTGTATGAGTACGTTGCACTGGGATGGGTTGCCCTCGTCGTCGTAGCGTATGCTGCCCCATTCGCCGGGGAGTGTGCCGTCGTCTATGGCGGTAACTATATCGCTGGCTATCTTCTGGCCCAGCTTTCCGCAGAATTCGGAATTGCCGCGGGCGACGGAGGTAGCCTCCAATGAATGCACGCAGGCCTCGTGGAGTATGACTCCGCCGAAGCCGCCGTCTATGACTACCGGCATATATCCCGCCGGGCAATCCACTCCGTGAAGCATTGTAACGGCAGTCCGGGCGGCGGTGCGCCCATCCTTTTCGGGGTCTATCAGCTCATAAGCCTCAAAGCCCATGCCGAAGGCCGGTATTTCCTGCCCGGTCTGGAATTCCATGCCGTCGCTTGCCACCGCGGTAAAGGCGAGACGGGTGCGCGGACGCCTGTCCTCCGCCCATACCCCCTCGGTGTTGCAGACCAGCACTTTTTTATCCGTATCCATATATGCGGCGCTGACCTTGGTTATCTCGCCGGACTCAGCCTTCGCCGCGTCTGTTCCAAGCTTTAACAGGTGCACCCGCTTTGCGTTATCCACCGCCGAGAATGGTATCCTGCACCTGTAGTTGCCGTCGCGTATATCCGTGAAGGGCAGCACGCCGCTCCCCTCGCCCTTTATTATGGCCGAGGCCCTTTTCGCCGTCTCCACAAGGGCGGACTCGGATATATCCACCGTATAGGCGTAGGCGGAACGGGTACCGGAAAGTATGCGCACCCCCGCGCCCCGGGCGCGGCTGTATGCGGCATTCTCCACCACGCCGTCCAGCATGGATATGCTGTGGCTCTCCCCATCCTCCATGTAAAGCTCCGCGAAGTCTCCCCCTGTTGCCAGGGCCGCGTTGAGCACCCTTTCAGCCGATGTCCTGCTTATCATTTTTCCTTTATCCTTCCCTGATTGATATGGTTCTGGCGTATCTTCCCTTCGCTGCCCAGCTCGCCGGGTATGTAGTACTTATGGCCCTTTACGCTGGGCGGCATATACTCCTGCGCCACCACGTGGCCGGGGTAGTCGTGGGGGTACTTATACCCCCTGCCGTGGCCCAGCTTTGACGCGCCGGGGTAACTCGTATCCCTGAGGTGTATCGGCACCGGCTGGTCGGGTATGCTCTTAGCCTCGGCGAAGGCTGTATCCTTTGCGATGACTACCGAGTTGGATTTCGGGCTCTCGCAGATGAATATTATTGCCTGCGTTATGGACAGCCCTGCCTCAGGCATCCCTATGAACTCCAGCGCCTGAGCCGCCGCCACCGCCTGCACCATGGCCTGGGGGTTGGCGAGGCCCACGTCCTCCGAGGCGTGGGCTATAAGCCTGCGGCAGATTATCCGCGGGTCTATGCCCGCGTATATGAGCCGGGCGAACCACGCTATCGCCGCGTCGCTGTCCCCGCCCCGAAGGCTCTTGCAGAAGGCGGAGAGCATATCGTAAAACTGCTGATCGTCGCAGTTTATGAGCTTTTGCTGTATGCTCTCGGCGGCGATATCCTCCGTTACGTGTATCACCCCGTTCCCGTCCGCCTCGGTGGTGAGTATGGCCAGCTCTATGGCGTTGAGCGCCGTCCTCACGTCGCCGTTGGCTATGCGGGCGATGTGGTCGTACGCCCCTTCGTCTATCTCCGTATCATAGTTGCCCATGCCCCGTTCCTTATCGGCCACGGCGGCCTTGATGCACTTCTTTACGTCCTCCTCGGTCAGCGGGTAAAACTGAAAGGCGCGGCACCGGGAAACGATAGCCCCCGTCATGGACACCATGGGGTTTTCCGTGGTGGAGCCTATGAATTTTATTATCCCGCGCTCCAGGGCGGGCAGTATGCTGTCGCTCTGGGCCTTGCTCCAACGGTGGCATTCATCGAGCAGGAGGTACGTCTCCCTGCCGTAGAGCTTAAGGTTATCCTCCGCCGCCGCTATCACCTCGCGCACGTCCTTTACGCCGGAGGTAACGGCGTTAAGCTTTACAAAATCCGATCCCGTGGTGTTGGCCACTATGGAGGCCAATGTGGTCTTTCCGCAGCCCGGGGGGCCGAAGAATATGCTGGACTGGAGGGAATCCGTCTCGATAGCTCTCCTTAAAAGCTTTCCCTTGCCCACTATATGCTGCTGGCCCACAAATTCGTCCAGCGTCCTTGGGCGCATCCTGTCCGCCAGCGGCGCGTGCTTATTCATGCCGGCCGAAAAAAGATCCATGCCGCTTACCTTTCCTTTGCTGTAATTTACCTTACAGTAAATTATACCATGGCAAGCGGCACAGTTAAAGCTTTCGAAAAAGTGGTTAAAAACCACTTTTTCGAGTTTTTTTCATCCGGTGCTTGCGCCTATTGCGCGGCCAGCACCGAATGCAGGGAAAGCCTTGCTGCGCAAGCGCTTTTTGCGGATTTGCCGCACACCCCCCAGGGGGCCTTCTCTTGCCCTGCGGGGCAATTTACCTTGTGTCGCCAAATCCGAATAAAGCCATAAGGGGCTGTGGCCCCTTAACAACCCCAAGGCTTAATGTAAGTTACGCCTGATATTCAGTGAGCGCCTTTTCGCAGTCCGCAACGCTGCGGGCAAGCTGCCTTGCGTATTCCGATACCGGCCCCGTCTCCCTGCCGGCCATGCCTATAAAGTCACGGTTGGCGCTGACAAGCCTGCGGTACATCAGAAGCAGCGCGTGGAATCTGCCCTGCTGGGCGTTGATTTCCTCTTCCTGACGGCGTATGCGCTCCCGGAGTTCGCTTTCGGTACGGCGGTACGTCTCCTCCTTCTTTTCGGCTTCCTCAGCTATTGAGGTGATGTAGTCCAGCCCCTCTATGAACGCCGCGCCGTCCATTCCCTTGAGCCTGTTTATACGTGCCGTCACGCTGCCTGCCGCCTTTCCGCGTCCTTCGCTCTGCTTTGGGGTGCAGTACGGGTCAAAGTCCACCCCCTCTGCCTTCAGCTCCTCGGCTACCTGCCTTACCAACGCCGGCCGGTTCTTCAGCAGCGCCCGGTATTTATTCTGGTAGCGCAGCATTGCCCTGTTGTCCCCGCCGCCCATGCTCATGGTGCAGCAGCGGACGGATATGCCGTTTGCCTGGGCGCTGAGCACCGTACGGAGCAGGGAATGTATCTCCTCCTCGGTAAAAGGCACGAAGGCCCCCGCGTGGAGCGCCGTGGTGCTCAGGTCCTTTTCCTTTATGCGGGCGTAGTAATAGTTTCTTACGCTGTTTGGCTTTCGCCCCGTCTGTTCCGCCACCGCCTCAAACACGCTTTTAAGCGGGGTCCCTCTGCCCACGCTCTTTTCTATCTCCGCAAAGAGCAGTGTGTCCTCCTCCTTTTTCCAGCCTGTGCGGCCACGCTGTATATTGGCCATATAAAATTACCTCCGTCAATGTTTGTTGCTGCTATTATTTCCCAGGTTTCCGCAGTACATACATAAAATAACAAAAACCAAAGCGTCACTATCAGCTTTGGTTTCTGTCAATTTATATGCGGTTTTAAGCCGGGATATTATCCCTGCGGCAGCTCCTTACATTTCGAGGCTTCCAGTGGTGCGGGGGAAGGGCAGCACGTCGCGTATGTTGGCCATGCCGGTTACGTACATCACCATGCGCTCAAAGCCCAGCCCGTAGCCCGCGTGCTTAACGCCGCCGTATTTGCGCAGGTCGAGGTACCAATCGTAATCCTCTACCTTCATGCCCATCTCCTTAATGCGGCTCTCCAGCACCTCGAGGCGCTCCTCACGCTGGCTGCCGCCTATTATCTCGCCTACGCCGGGGACCAGCAGGTCTGCCGCCGCCACGGTCTTTCCGTCGTCATTAAGGCGCATATAGAAGGCCTTGATATCCTTGGGGTAATCGGTAACGAACACCGGCTTTTTATATACCTGCTCGGTAAGATACCTTTCGTGCTCGGTCTGGAGGTCTACCCCCCACTCTACCGGGTACTCAAACTGAGCGCCGCTGTTTTTGAGTATTTCCACGGCCTCGGTGTAGGTTATGCGGGCAAAGTCATTGTTCACCACGTTGTTCAGCCTGTCTATGAGCCCCTTATCTACGAAGCTGTTGAAGAAGCTCAGCTCGTCCGGGCAGCGCTCCATTACGGTACGGATTATGTATTTTACCATGTCCTCGGCGGTATCAAGATACCCCTTCAGGTCGCAGAAGGCCATCTCCGGTTCTATCATCCAGAACTCTGCGGCGTGGCGGGCGGTGTAGCTCTGCTCGGCGCGGAAGGTGGGGCCGAAGGTGTATATATCCCTGAAGGCAAGGGCGAAGGCCTCGCCGTAAAGCTGCCCGCTGACGGTCAGGTTTGCGCTGGTGCCGAAGAAATCCTTGGAGTAGTCCACCTTGCCGTCCGGGGTCTTTGGCACGTTCTCAAGGTCGAGGGTAGTTACCCTGAACATCTCGCCCGCGCCCTCGCAGTCGCTGGCGGTGATGAGCGGGGTATGTACATACAAAAAGCCCCTCTCGTCAAAGAAGCGGTGTATGGCCTGGGCAACTACGTTGCGAACCCTGAAGGTGGCCTGGAAGGTGTTGGTTCGCGGCCTGAGGTGCTGCATGGTGCGAAGATACTCAAGGCTGTGCCGTTTCTTCTGCATTGGATAATCGCTGGCGCAGAGGCCCTCTATCTTTATTTCCCTCGCCTTCACCTCAAAGGGCTGCTTTGCATCCGGAGTGAGCACGAGGTCGCCAACTACGCTTATTGCACAGCCGGTATTTATCTGTTTTATTATATCGTTGGGTATATTATTCTCATAAACCACCTGTACGTTCCTGAAGCAGGAGCCGTCGGACAGCTCTATAAAGCCAATATTCTTGCTGTCGCGCACGGTGCGCACCCAGCCGGCAATTTCAACTTCGCCCGCGTACTTAGCGGGATCCTTGTTCAGTTCACACAGTCTGATCATGAGAATACCTCCAAATGTTTCGCTTTTTTCACTTTACATAAATAAAGCTTGCCCTTCATTATATCCCCGCTAACACGCTTTTGCAAGGCAGCAGGGATATTTTTGCCGCCACCGGAATAAATATTTGAAATGACAGTACGTCCACTACCTTACGGAGGATAAATTCGCCATGTATCAGTCTCCAGTGCCGCTGATAGTGATACGCTCCGCCGCTCCCTCCCTCATAGAGGTCAACGGGCAGATACTCGGGGAATGCCGCTCGGATTCCCACATAGCCATGCCCGCCGGTGATAACGGGGATTACTTTATTTCCGCCATACCCCTTTCCTTCGGCCCATGGAGGTATCCCATCACCCGGAAGCTGTCCCTGTGCGACGGAGAAGCTCTGCCCACACAGGGACCCGATGTTTCCCTCTGCCGTTGGCCCGGCGGGGTATATGAAATGTATTTCGGCCCATCGGCCGATTTTCCCGTACAGCCCGCCGACTTCCCCAGGGAGTTGGATCAGCTGGGCTATATGCAGGGCCGCAGCCGCCGCAACCTTACGCTTTTCCGCGAGAACGGCCTGAAGCTGCTCATAGAGGAAGATGGGAGGTCGTCCAGCTGCATTTCCATAGGCCCCGGCGAGTACGGTTCCCTAACGCTTTACGGCGTAGCCGGGCGGCAGCTGGTAGCTGTATCCACATTTGAAGGCGGACGGCAGAGGCTTCTCATGCTGGACGACAACATGAACTCGCTGCTGGAGCTTTACGGCGAAAGCATATTGCTGGAGGAGGGCAGCGTATCGCTCATAGAGCCGCTGGGCACCCTGCTGGGCCACCAGCGCCGAACCCGCTACAGATATCAGGGGGGCGGCTTTTCGGCCGACTGCCCGGAAACCGGTTTTTTCACCCGCGAGTATAAATACCCAGCAGACAGGCAAAGGCTGGTCATCGCCTTCTGCGAAGCAGTCCGTGAAGGCTTTGACGTTGAGGCGGCGTCATATATGACAGGATCCCTCAAGATGGACTTTTCCATTGACGAAATAAGAAATTTCCTGGGAAATTTTGACTGCTGCCGCCCGCCCCTGTCAGACCGCAGTGGACGCCTTATTGGGCTTATTGAAACCGGATCGGATGGGGTAGCCTGCGCAAGGCTTTACGAATTTGCCTTTGAAGACGAGCTCATAGCAGACATATCCGAGGCGTAGAAAAGGAGCTTCTCGCCGAAAGCTCCTCTGTTTTTCTGCTTATATTCTCCGCACGAACTCCGTCATCATTGCCTCGAAGCGGCCGGCACCTTCCTCGGCAATGCGTATGACCTCGTCTGTGTCCATAGGGGTACCCGCTACACCTGCTGCCATGCAGGTAAGCAGCGTAAGGCCGAGTATTCGCATGCCGCAGTGGTTGGCGGCTATAGCTTCAGGCACGGTGCTCATGCCCACCGCATCGCCGCCCAGGGCGCGTATAGCCCTTATCTCGGCGGGCGTCTCGAACTGCGGCCCCGCCATGTAGAAGTACACTCCCTCCTGCACTGTTTCGCCCCGCTCATTTGCTATGGCCCTGAATATATCGCCGTACTCTTTGTCGAACACGCGGGACATATCCGGAAACCGAACGCCGAATTCCTCTATGTTCGGCCCGGCCAGTGGGCTGCCGGGGGCAAGCTTTATATAGTCGGTTATTATCATGAGGTCCCCAGG
>OKSC01001582.1_pt1 | contig 21858 bp, 19 predicted proteins | sample 1601161 | NCBI WGS metagenome assembly OKSC01 (sample SAMEA3541552, study PRJEB24748) | human gut metagenome | biome: human gut; feature: human-associated habitat; material: faeces | place: China | collected 2012
GAGAACCCTCTCAGGCGCTGACGCGCCAGCTCCCCCGAAGGGGGAGCTTTTTGGCTACGTCGGAAACTTTGCCGCCATGCCAAAGGCTCCCTCTGGGAGGGAGCTGTCAAAGCCGTCAGGCTTTGACTGAGGGAGTCAAGCTCTCCCCCTCGGGAGAGCTGGCATCGCGCGGTGATGACTGAGAGGTTTTTAAATGTGAAATCCGCCCATGGCAGAGATGCACTCTTTGCTTTTCCTACTAAATATGTTATAATTTATTTATATATCAGTTTTTGTATCCGTTTTTGGAGAGATGGGCTGCGGTCTGGCGCCGCGTCCTTCTCTCTGCAACGTTTCCCGGCAGAAAGGATGTGGCTGTTATCAAATCAAAGCACGGAAAAGGCTCTGCGCACAGCGGCAGGCACACGCAGAGCAGCGGCAGTGCACGAACATCAGCACCCCGCTGGAAGCAGGTGTTGCTGACGCTGCTGGTTCTTGTTGCCCTGCTCGCTCTGATGGGCGGGGCACTGTGGCAGAATATCTGCTATAACCGTACCCACTATACCGCAGAGTTTTATCAGGTCCATTCCCGCAAGCTGACCCAGAGCTGCCGGGTCGTTTTTCTCACCGATGTGCATCTGCGGGAGTACGGGGCGGACAACTGTGAACTGGTGCAGGACGTCCGCAGCCTTGCCCCGGATCTGATCCTGCTGGGCGGCGACCTTGTGACCTACGGCGAAGGCACCAATTACGATAATATGCTCTCCCTGTGCAGCCAGCTGAGCCAGATCGCCCCGGTGTGCGGGGTGCTGGGCAACCACGAGGACGAGCTATATTTTCTGGACGGCGACCGGGAGCTGGTGGAAAAGTTCACCGCCGCCGGGGTGACCATCCTGCGCAATGAAGAGGCGCGCTATACCGTCCACGACAATGTCATCAGCATTCTGGGCGTGGAGGGCAGCCCGAAGGACTTTTACAACTACGGTGCCAGCACCTTTATGGACAGCGTAGAGCCGCAGACAGATTACGATCTGCGCATCTGTCTGGCGCACATTCCCACCTACTTTCCCGAGCATCTGGAAAATTATTCCTTTGAACTGGGTCTGGCCGGGCACACCCACGGCGGCATCGTCTGTCTGCCGAAGTTCGGCCCTCTTTACAGTGCCGAGGAGGGCTTTCTGCCCGACTATGCCGGGGGCAGCTATACGCTTGCCAACCGCGCCACCCTCATCGTAAGCCGGGGGCTGGGCGATTCCAGTCAGGTGCCCCGCATCAACAACGTGCCGGAACTTTCGGTCATTGACATCGACTAAGCAGTCTGCGCCGCGCGTGCAGGCCGCTGCAAAAGGATAGAACGCCATGGATGACATCAAAGAAAAGATCAAACAGGCGCTGCGCCATATCTGGACAAATAAATACCGCCTGTTTCTCTGCCTGCTGACCTTGTGCTGTCTGTTCGGGCTGTTCCATTATTTCAAAAGTGCGGACAGCGCCACCGCCAGCATCTCCTTCAATTACTCCGAGGCATCGCTGGGCATGAACCCCAACAAGACCCGCTTCAACGCCTACGAGATCGTTTCGGGCGAGGTGATGGAGCGCGCCATCCGGCGGGTGGGCCTGCAGGACAGCCTGACCGCCTCCCAGCTGGCCGAGTGCCTTTCCCTGAGCCCGGACGGCACCGGCAGCGCCAATGGCAGCGAGTATATCAGCACCAACTACTATCTTTCCATCAACACCCGCAAGCTGGACCTTGGCAACCGCAAGCCCATGGATCTTTTGCAGAGCGTGTGCGAATCCTACCGGGAGATCTTTTTGAGCAGCTACTGTGATAATCAAAGCCTGCTGAAGGAAAAGCTGGAAGTGACCACCGCGTGCGAGCCTTACCTGCGGCTGAACGAACTGGAGGTACGCGCCGCAGGGCTGAACCGCTACCTGAACGCTCGTCTGGGGGCGAATAAAACCTTTACGGACGATACAAACCCCGACCCCTCCACCAACAACTTTACCACGCTGGGCAAAAAGATCAACAATCTGGTGGATTACGACCTGCCCAATGCCATGGCCTTTGTCATTGAGGGCGGCGTTGCCCGCGACCCGTCCATGCTGACCAGCATTCTGGAATACAAGAACAAGATCGACGATATAGCGATGCGCACCCAGCAGGCTTATTATGATGCGGATAAAAAGGGCATTTCCATCTACGAAAAGTCCATGACCTCCATCATGATGATCCCCACCGTGGATGCGGCCAGCGAATACTATATGTCCCGCACCAAGACCGCCATGGACGCACTGGCGCGCTCGGCAGATGCTTCTCTGTCCGATGCCACCGACTACCAGTCCGAGATCGTGAGCACGAATTATGTGATCCAGAAGATCCGAGAACTGGATGCCGGGCAGCCGCGTCTGGCCGAGGCACAGGCCATGGTGAACAAGTTGGAAACCGCCATCAACGAGATCTCGGAGCAGCTGTTCGTGCTGGATAAGGCCTATATCAAGTATAAATCTCAGAACTATATCTCCTTTACCTACGGCTCGGCCTCCTTTATCCAGCGGCTGAGCCTGAAAAAGACCCTGATGGAGTCCGTTGCCGTGATGCTGGGCGGCGCATGGCTGCTCCATGAACGCAAACGCAGAAAGGCCGGAAAACGCAAATGAAAAAGTTTGAGATCCTGCGCTATCTGAAGCGTTTCAGCCTGCTGATCTTTCTGGTCGCACTGGCAGGTGCGGCTGCTATCTATCTGTATGCGGACGGCAAGCAGCAATACACTGCCTCGGTCATCATCCGCTATACCAACAGCAGCATCTCAGATGGCCTGACCCCGGACGGCAGCGCGCTGGACGTCAACGAGATCTATTCCTCCACCGTCATTTCGCAGGCCATGGATGCACTGGGCGCTTCCGGGCGGCTGAGCACCATCCGCTCCAACATCTCGGTGACCCCGGTGATCTCGGAAGATCAGCAGACCATTAACGATGCCCTGCTGAGCAAGGGCGAAGAGGTGACCTATTTCCCCGACACCTACAAAGTGAGCCTTGTGGTGGACGGGGCGCTGGGCGCGGGCTATGCCCGCAATATGCTGGATGCCATCATCCAGAGTTACTGCACCTATTATACGGAAAAATATGTGGAGCAGAAGCTCTCGCTGAACCCCTCGTCCGGCCTGCTGGACAACGGCTACGACTACTACGAATGCATCCGCATTCTGGAAAACGATACCAACGAGATGCAGGACTATCTGCTGAGCAAGCGGGAGCACTACCCGCATTTCCGCTCCTCCCGCACCGGCTACACCTACGCAGACCTGTGCGATATCTATTCCGACTTCAAAAAATACACCATCCCGGCGCTGTACGCCTATGTGCTCAACGGCCCGCAGGTGCGGGACGGCACGGTGCTGCAGGAGTATCTGGCCAACTGCATCGAGACTGCAAAGCAGAACGAACAGATCACCACCGAGCAGCGGGACAGTCTGTGGAGCCTGACTGACCAGTATGTGTACAAAAATGCGGACCTGCTGGAAAACTACTTTACCGACCGGGGCGAGGTGGTGTCCTCGGACTACATCCTGGGCAACATCGAACTGGAAGGCGCGGGCGATAGAGCGCAGACCACCTACGACGGTCTGGTGCTGAAACTGGTGTCACTGGAACAGCAGGTGGCTGCCAGCCAGATCGACCGGCAGTTTCAGGAGGAGATCCTGCAAAGCTTCCGCAACCTGGATTTTGGCGGTACAGACGAACAGCATGCTGCAATGGAAAGCATGATCAACGACTACGAGGCGCAGCTGAAAAGCTACTACGAGATCATCAATACCAGCAGCAAGGAACTGAACCTGTACATCAGCGCAGATTATCTGAAGATGATCAGTTCGGTGCGGGTGGCTGCTGCCATCAATGTCAAGCTGTACCTGATGCTGGCGTTGGTGCTGTTCTTTGTTATTGGCTGCTGCGGTGCCGTTCTGCTGGGACGCATCTCGGATGTGGTGGATTATCTGCTGTATGTGGACAAAAAGACCGGCCTGCCCAACCGCGAAAAACTCAATGTGTATATCACCGGCATGGCCGACCGCATCCTGCCGGAGGACTATACCTGCTTTGCCTTGCAGCTGGACAACCTGACCGAGATGAGCCGCCGCTTCGGCTACACCGTGGGCGATGGCATCCTGAAGGATTTTTCCGGTCTGGTGCAGCTGATGGGCGACACCGACGGCATGGTGGGCTACAACGGCGTGGGCAAGTTCCTTGCCTTCTTTGAGGAATGCAGCAGCCGGAAGGCAGAGGTCATGATCCGCATCCTGCAAAGTCAGGTGGACGAGTACAACAAGCTGAACCCGGAGTACCCCATCCTGTTCACCGCCGCATGGGCGACCACCTCGGAGGAGGAACTCTACCATGTGCGCGACCTTGTGCGCTGCGCGCAGAAAAAGATGGCCCTGATCGCAGAGGAGGGCAGCTCCGCCCTTGGCGGAATGGAGCGTGGTGAGGCATGATCCAGAACCGACGCGCTTATCAACTGATCCATTGCCGCACCCACAGTCGTCTGCTGGCGGGCGCTGCCGCCGTGTGCGGTGCCGCCTGCGGCCACGCAGACCTTGCGTTGTATCATCTGCTGCACCGGGGCGGTGCACCGTTGCCGGACAGCACACAGGCCGACCGCGCCACGCTGACAGCACTATGCCCGAAGCCCGCAGCGGAGGAAATCTGCCCGCCGCTGCCGCCGCAGGACCCGGCGGTGACGCTTTCAGTCATCGTGCCGGTATATAATGGCGAAGCCACCATCGGCCCTTGTCTGGACAGCATTTTGCAGCAGGATACCGGCTGCACCGTGCAGCTGATCGTGGTGGACAGCGATTCCACTGACGGCACAGCCGCCGTGCTGGAACGCTACCGGGCACTGCCCGGGGTGGTGCTGTGCAATTGCAGCGCACCCCGCAGCGCCGCCGCCGCCCGCAACGAAGGGCTGCGTCATGCCGTGGGGCGCTGGCTGATGTTCGTGGACAGCGATGATTTACTGCTGCCCGGTGCCATCCGCACCCTGCTGGATGCCGCACAGCGCCTTGACGCCGATGTGGTGCAGGGCGGCTGGCAGTACCTGTACACCGACGGCACCCACGGCCCGGTGCAGTGCTACCCGGCGGCAGTCTATACCGGAGCCGCTGCGCCGGAGCGGTTCGAGCTGCCCGGGATGCCATGGGGCAAGATCTACCGGCGGGAGCTGTTTGCGCAGGTGCGCTTCCCGGCTTACTACACTTGTTTTGAAGATGCTATCATCCATTTTTGGGTGTTCCGGCTGGCCAGAACTGTGGCCTCTGTGCCCGAGATGGTCTATCTGTGGCGCAAAAACCCCAAAGGGCTTACTGCCACCAGCCAGCACCGCCCTGCCGCCGTGCAGAGCTACTGGATCATAGAGCAGCTGGCAGCGCAGGATGCTGCGCTGGGGCTGCCCCACGATGCGCTGTACCGCTGCACCTTGACGCTGCAGCTTTCGGCTTTCTGCTATGCCACCGTATCCGGTCTGCCGCCGGAAACGCAGCAGGCGGTTTTCCGGCTGTGCTGCGCTTTGTATGCCAAGGCGCTGCCGCAGGAGGGCGCACTGCCCCGCCGTGCCCGCTGGGGTGCCCGCGCCCTGCGGCAGCAGGACTTTGGGCTGTGGTGCCGCTACGGCAGAAGATTTCAGTTGCTATAATGTAAGGAGTACCTATGATACGAGTGCTGCATTCGGTCAGCAATATGGACCGCGGCGGGATCGAGACCATGCTGATGAACTATTACCGGCATATCGACCGCAGCAAAGTCCAGTTCGATTTTATCGTCAACAAGAAAAAGCCCGGCGACTACGACGACGAGATCCGCCGTCTGGGCGGGCATATCTACCAAAGCCCGGGGCTTGACCCGCTGCACTACCCGGCGTATCTGCGCTTTGTGCAGCAGACCGTGGCCGCAGACCCCCGCATCCGCATCCTGCACGCCCACAACGAGGCCATGGGGCTGTACGCCCTGAAGGGTGCGGAGAAGGCGGGGCTGCAAGTGCGCATTGCCCATGCCCATAATATCTGGATCGTCCGGGACTACAAGTGGCCGCTGAAGATGCTCTGCAAGCAGCTGCTGCCCGGCGCAGCCACCCACCTGTGGGCCTGCGGACGAGATGCGGGCATCTACTACTTCGGCAAAGCGGACTGGGAGCGCCGGGGACAGATCATTCCCAACGCCATCGAACCGGAGAGCTTCCGCTTTTCCCCCGCCGTCCGCGCCGAAATGCGGGCGCGTTACGGGCTGGAGGATCGGGTGGTGCTTGGTCATGTGGGACGCTTTGACATCCGCAAGAACCACGAGCGTCTATTGGAGATCTTCGCCGCCTTTTTGCAGCTGGAGCCCCGGGCGATGCTGGTGCTCATCGGCACCGGCAGGCTGGAACCGGCTGTCCGCGCACAGGCGCAGGAACTGGGCATCGCAGACCATATCCTGTTTGCCGGGCTGCAAAGCAATGTGGCAGACTGGTACCAGCTGATGGATCTCTTCGTCATGCCCTCCCGCTTCGAGGGGCTGCCGGTGGTGGGCATCGAGGCGCAGGCCGCCGGGCTGGGGTGCGTATTTTCAGACGCAGTGCCGGAAGAGGTGCTGCTTTCGCCCCATGCCATCCAGATCCCGCTTTCCGCCAGCAATGCAGACTGGGCGGCAGGCTTGCAGCGGATGCTGCAACAGCCCTGCGACCGCTCTGCCGGGGCAGAACTGATCCGGCAGGCGGGCTACGATATCAACATCGCCGCTGCCCGCTTGCAGCAGCAATACTTGCAGCTGGGCGGCAAGGCGTAAGTCACCTGCGGGAACACCCGCTACAAAAGGAGAACCCTCTTTCATGCGCACATTGGATCAGATTTTGACCAAAAAGGATTACAGCCGGAAAACTCCGGCCTCTTTGTTTTATAAGGACAGCCCGCTGTGGCAAAAACTGCTGACCATCGGCTGCATAGTCTTTCTGTCCGTGGCCGGGCTGGGAGAGTGGAAATACCTCAACAATATGCTGGGAGGTCTGCCCAAGGCCGTCTCTCTGGGCGTGATCGGGCTGGCAGTGCTGTATACCCTGTTTTACCCGGACGAAAAGCGCCTCCGGGAGATCTGGAAGCCCACCTTGCTGTATATGTCCCTGATGGCGGCGCTGTTTTTCTGGTCGATGATCATCTGGATCAAAAGCTTTTCTGAGGTCTCCTCCATGATCCGCAGCTGCTCCAAGGTTTTGTTCCAGAGCATTGCCATCCTCACTGCCGTAGCGCTGGTCTATCTGTTCCGGGAAAAGGCCATCGAGTTGTTTACCATCTGCATCTGCATGATCAACGGTGCCATTATGCTGCTGTGCATTCCCGGCTACGGTATTGCCGCCAGCATCCAGTCCCTTATCACCTGTCTGGTCACCTTCGGCGATGCAGTCGGCTACGCCCGCCAGCTGGAGATCCACGACCTGACCTTTGTGTTCGGGCAGATGATCGTGTACTACGCCGTTTTTGCTCCCCACACTACCCGGGAGGAAAAGCGCAAGCGCTGGCGGTATCTGCTGCTCTGCATCTGGTTTTTTCTGGTCGGCATGAAGCGCAGCGCCATCCCGGCGGTGGTCTTGTTTATCATAGTCGGGTTGCTTCTCCGCAAGCGCAAATTGCCCCATTGGTTCTACCCCGTGGTAGGTGTTGGCTGTATCGTGTTTTTTCTGGTGTTCCTCTACTGTGTACGCAATGGTATCGTTACAGCGCTCCTGCTGCGCTTTGACATCGATATGATGGGCCGGGACTGCCTGTGGAGCCTGGCAAACCCTTACTATGAATTTTCCATCACCTATATCGGCCACGGCTTCGAATATGTGGATTCCCTCGTTACCCAGTGGTATAATGAAGGGATCCTCAACCATCCGTATCCCTTCCACAACGACATTCTGAAGGTCTTTGTGGAGATGGGATTTCCGGGCTTTATGCTTTGGTCCGGCATCCAGTATGTTCTGACTCCGCTGTTCTGGCAGCGCTATGCAGACCAGCAGACCACGCTGCTGTATATGTGCGTACTGGGCTATATGACGGTGACCTATCTGACCGATAATACCGCCTTTTATTTCTGGAGCGCGATGGCGCTGCGTCTGCTGCCGCTTGCTTATGCCATGAACCGCAAAAAGCCCCCGAAGCCCAAGGTGTGGATGCCGGACAGCCGACAGGAGATGCGGGACCGCATCCGTGTTCTGATGCAGGAGGGGTGACGGAGATGATACAAACCGCCAAGCGTCTGGATCACATCGACATTGCCAAGGCGATCGGTCTGCTGCTGGTGATCTATGGACACACCTTTCGGATGTCCATGCGCGCCGTACATCCATGGTGTGCGTTTTCTTATACCTTCGTCTACCGGTTCCACGTCCCGCTGCTGTATTTTCTCTCCGGTATGGGCTGCATCCTGACCGCGCAGAAGAACCGCAGCCTTTCTGCCCGGCAGTTTTTGCACAAAAAGGTGCACAGCCTGCTGCTGCCATGGGGCGTATACTCAGCCTTTTTGTACCTGCTGTTCTATCTGGCAAACCGGCTGCCGCCGGTGCGGGCGCTGTTAACCAGCAGTACATACCAGCTGCGGCAGCCCGCGGAATATCTCTGGCTGGTGCTGCGCAACGAGAACCCATACGGTTTTCATCTGTGGTATCTGCCCACATTGTTCTGGTTCGTCCTCACGGCATGGCTGCTGGACAAATATCTGTCCCCGGCGGCAGCCCGGGCGGCAAAGCTGGCGCTGGTGGTGGCGCTGCCCGTGTGCTATCAGCTGTTTTTTGTCGGCTGGTTCTGGACGGTAAAAAGCTACTTTCAGCAGGGCGCTTTTTTCTTTCTGGGCTGCGTGCTCCCGCGTGAAAAGGCCGAACAGCATGCAAAGCCGCTGGTGCTTGCAGGTGCTTTGTGCGGCGTTGGAGTAGTGTGGGAGGTGTTATCCCCCGCTGCGGTTTGGCCGGATGGTCTGCTTGCGGAGGTTCTGTGCACATGGGCGGACTATTTTGCGGTCAGCGGGTTCTTCGTGGGCATCTGGGCGGCGTGCGTGCTGCTGCAAAAGCCCCTGCAATGGCTGGTTCCGCTGGGAAAGAACTCTATGCTGTTTTATCTGTATCACCAGCCCTTTTGCTGCGCAGTACTGGGGCTTGTGCTGTATGATAAGCTGGGCGTCTCTGCGGGCGGGACGGTCCTTGCCTGCGGCGCGGCCAGTCTGGTAATGCCGTATCTGTTCTTCCGTCTTGCCGGTCGGCTGCGTCTGCGGCCGCTGCTGCGGCGGCTCGGCCTGCCGGGATGATATGGAGCGAGAAAGTTGAGAGTATCCCCTGCATCTCGTTTATACTGCCTGTTTACAATATGGAACATTTGCCGCTCCGGGCACAGCCGCTGCCCTCGGACGCAAACCAGAAAAAGCGGAAAGGAATACTACTGATGAAACGAAAGCTTCTGCGAGCGCTGTGCTACCTGAAAGAACTGCTGGCCATGCTGCTGTGCAAGCTGCTGGGTGCAGTATGCCGCGCCTTTATTCCGGCATACCGGGGCATCTGGCTGGTGGGCGAGCGCGGCACCGATGCCCGGGACAACGGCTACTGGTTCTACCGGTATCTGCGCACGCAGCACCCGGAGTGCCGCGCCTATTATGTCATCGCCGCCGACAGCCCGGACGCTGCAAAGATCACCGCGCTGGGCGGTGCGGTGCAGCGGGGCAGCTTCCGGCATGATCTGCTGTACTACTGCGCCGACTATCTGGTGGGCACCCATGTGCAGCCCTGCGCGCCAGACCTGATGGTGCACTACCATCTTGCCGCAAAGGGCATCCGCGCCCGGGGCAAGCAGGTGTTTTTGCAGCATGGCGTTACGATGAGCGAGATGCAGTGGATGCACCGGGAAAATCTGTATCTGGATCTCTTTGTCTGCGGCGCAAAGCCGGAATATGAATACATCCGGGATACCTACGGCTTTGCGCCGGAGGTAACGCGCTATCTGGGGATGGCACGCTGGGATCACCTTTTGCAGGCCGGGCAGGCCCCCTGCAAAAAGATGATCCTGCTCATGCCCACATGGCGGGGCTCCCACTACCCGGAGGGTGAAGCTTTTCTGGATACGCCGTACTACAAAGCCTTTGACAGCCTGCTGAGCAGCGCCCGCCTTGATGCACTGCTGGAGCAGTACGGCTATACGCTGGTCTTTTACCCGCATATTGAGATGCAGAAGCACCTGAGCCGGTTCCATGCACCGTCAGAACGGGTGGTGCTGGCAGATAGCACCCTGTATGACGTGCAGCAGCTGCTGCTGGATTGCGCGCTGCTGGTCACAGATCATTCCAGTGTCTTTTTTGATGTGGCCTATCTGGAAAAGCCGGAACTGTACTATCAGTTCGATGAGGCAGATTATCAGCGGTATCACTATCAGAAAGGGTATTTTGATTTTGCACGGGACGGCTTTGGCCCGGTGTGCACCACCGAGGACGCGCTTTTGCAGGCGCTGGAAACCGCTTTGCAGCACGGGATGCAGATGCCGCCGGAATACAAAGCCCGGTTGGCAGCCTTTTTCCCGCTGCGGGATACCCAGAATTGCGCCCGCATCTACGAGGCCATTTGCGGCCTGTGACCGGCGCACAAGAACCGTTTACGCAAAAAGCCCCCCGCTGCCGGCTGGCAGCGGGGGGCTTTGTTACCGATTTAAATGAAAATCAGCGCTTAGTTCTGCTTCATGCGAGCGAAGCAGTCGGAGCAGTAGACCGGACGGTCCTCACGGGGCTGGAAGGGAACCTTGCAGGTCTTGCCGCAAGCTGCGCAGACAGCGTCGAACATCTGACGCTCGCCGCTGTTGCTGCGTGCGCCGCCGTTCTTGCGGGCGTCACGGCAGGGCTTGCAGCGCTGGGGCTGGTTCTCGAAGCCGCGAGAAGCGTAGAACTCCTGCTCGCCGGCAGTCCAAACAAATTCCTTACCGCAGTCCTTGCAGACCAGAGTCTTGTCTTCAAACATAGTAGTATCTCCTCTTTAGTTAGTTCTTGCCCACGGAAGGATTGTAACCATACCTTTGGTTTTGGGACCATCGCGCTGATCAGTAAGCTTACCAGGGGCTTGAATAGATAAATGCCCTCGGATTGAGGACTTTCCTATTGTACCGTTATTTTTGAGATTTGTCAACCAAAAAACAACCGTTCGCCCTTTTATTTGTACACATGGCACAAACCGACAGCATATATTTGGGTAAAATCACCGCCGGAAGGAGAGAAAAGGGGCTGCCGCACACTCTGTGCAGCAGCCCCTGCAAAGCCCTTTGGGAAAAGTTTACTTCTCGATGACTTCCTTGGTGTCGCGGGCGATCATCAGCTCCTCGTCGGTAGCAATGACCAGCGTGCGCACCTTTGCGCCCCAAGCGGTGATCTCGCACACGTCGCCCACGGGGTGCTTGTTCTTCTCGGTGTCGATGCGGATGCCCAGCCAATCCATGTGATGGCAGATCTTTGCACGGGCAATGGCATCGTGCTCGCCGATGCCGCCGGTAAAGACGATGGCATCCACGCCGCCCATGGCTGCAATGTAGCTGCCGATGGTCTTTTTGATCTGATAGTTCAGCATATCGGAAGCCAGCTGTGCGCGCTTGTTGCCGGCCTCGGCAGCCTCTTCCACGTCGCGCTTATCGCTGGAAACACCGGAGATGCCCAGCAGGCCGGACTTCTTGTTCAGGATCTCGTCCAGCTCGTGGCCGGTGATGTTCAGGGTGTACTTCAGGTAGTTGACCACAGAGGGGTCCAGGTCGCCGCAGCGGGTGCCCATCATCAGGCCGGCCAGCGGGGTCATGCCCATGGAGGTATCCACCACCTTGCCCTGATCGACTGCGGCAATGGAAGAACCATTGCCCAGATGGCAGGTGATCAGCTTCAGGCGCTCAATGGGCTCCTCCAGGTACTCGGCTGCCTTGTGGGCAACGTACTTGTGGCTGGTGCCGTGGAAGCCGTAGCGGCGCACGCCGTACTTCTCGTAGTATTCGTAGGGGATGGCGTACATATAAGCCTTCGGCGGCATGGTGCTGTGGAAAGCGGTGTCGAACACAGCCACCATGGGAATATTGCCGAACACCTTGCGGGCGGCCTCGATACCCAGAATACCGGCGGGGTTGTGCAGAGGAGCCAGCGGGCTCAGCTCACGCAGAGTGTTGATGACCTCATCGGTGATCAGGCAGCTGCTCTTGAACTTCTCGCCGCCGTGCACGACGCGGTGGCCGATGGCGTCGATCTCGCTCACGTCATTGATGCACTTGCCTGCACCGGTGGTCATCTTCTTCACGACCTCGGCAAAAGCCTCGGTGTGGGTGGGGAAGATTGCCGGGGTGGTAGCCTTGGTGCCGTTGGCCTCGTGAGTGATCATGCTGCTCTCCATGCCAATGCGCTCGCACAGGCCTTTGCACAGCACCTTCTCGCCGTCCATATCGATCAGCTGATACTTCAGGGAAGAAGAACCGCAGTTAATAACCAGAACTTTCATCTGTGTTGCCTCCTGAAAATTTTTGTACCATCCGCATCCTGAAAAACCTGCGGACAGAATTTTACAGATTCCTATGTTTATTATATAATAGGGCTGGCGGCTTTTCAAGGCGCAACCCGGGCAAAGCGGTAAAACTTGTGTACAAGGTTTTTGTATATCCTGCCCACAAATCCCGGAAACGGCAGGAGTTTTCTGTATATCCGATATAATTTTAACAATCTTTTGGCGAAAAGGAGCAGTTCCATGAAGTTTGCAGGCATCATTGCGGAGTACGACCCCTTCCACAACGGCCACGCATGGCAGCTGGCACAGGCGCGGACGCTGGGGGCACAGCGGGTGGCCGTGGCCATGAGCTGCGGGCTTACCCAGCGGGGTGCGCTGCCGCTGCTGCCGGAGGCGGTGCGGGTGCAGGCGGCGCTGGCCTGCGGAGCAGACCTTGTTTTTGCCCTGCCTGCGCCCTGCGCCTGCGCCGGTGCCGAGGCTTTTGCCCGGGCAGGGGTGCGCATTCTGGCCGCTGCCGGGTGCGACGCATTGGTCTTTGGGGCAGAGACCCCGGACACCGCCCTGCTGCAAAAAGCCGCCCGGGTGCTGTGCAGCGAGGACTACCGTGCCGCGCTCAGACAGCAGCTTGCCGCCGGGGCGCGCAGCTTTGCCGCCGCCCGGCAGGCGGCGGTGCAGGCGCTGTGCCCGGGGTCAGACGTTGCCGCACTGCTGGACAAGCCCAACAACAATCTTGCCGTAGAGTATTGTAAAGCTATCATAGAACAAAATGTAGAAATGCAGCCCATCGCCCTGCCGCGGCAGGGCGCAGACCACGGGCAGGCGCTGACCGAAAGCAGCCACGCAGCCTTTGCCAGCGCCAGTGCCCTGCGGGCGCTCTGGGAGGAGGACGGCGCGACGGCACTGGCTTCCTATGTGCCGGAAAAGGCACTAAAATTGTATATACAAGCGGAATATGACGGAAAGTATACAAATTTTGCAGTCATGGGGCACTGCGAGCTGGCGCTGCTGCGGGCAGCCTGCGCAGGGCAAGCTCCCTTTGCAGCAGTGCGCGGGGTATCCGAGGGGTTGGAGCACCGGCTGGAAAACGCTGTGCGGGAGACCGCAAGCCTGCCCGCTCTGCTGGACGCCCTGACCACCGTGCGCTACCCCCGGGCACGGATGCGGCGGCTGGCGATGGATGCGGCGCTGGGCTACACCGCCCAGACCCCGGCACTGCCACCCTACCTGCACCTGCTGGGCGCACGCAAGGAGGCGCTGCCCCTGCCCGGAGAAACGGCGCTGCCGCTGTCCCACTCGCTGGCGCGGCTGGCGCGGGAAAACGAGACCTGCGCCCAAATGGCTGCCGCCCAGAGCAGAGCCAGCGACCTTGGTGCGCTGTGCCGGGCAAAACCGGAGCCGATGGGCGGGATATATCGTCAAAAAATTATCTTTTTGACGAATTGACAAAAAATAACGCAAAAAATTTTATATTGTGCCCTCTTGTATCCGGCGCGGTTCGGGTGTATGATTAAAGTAATGCAATGTTGGATACAACGAGCCTGTAAAAACGACCGTCCCCGCAGGGGAAACACAAGGAGGAACCCATGGCACTTCATGTTCTGGACGAAGCCAACCGCTGCCTCGGCTGCAAAAAGCCGATGTGTCAGGAGGGCTGCCCCATCCACACCAATATCCCGGAAGTCATCCGTCTGCTCAAGGCAAACCAGATGGACGCTGCGGGCCGGATGCTGTTTGAAAACAACCCCCTGACCACTGTATGCAGTCTGGTGTGCAACCACGAAAAGCAGTGCGAGGGTCACTGCATCCGCAACCGGATGCCCAGCCACGACCCGGTGCACTTTTCCATCATCGAGGACTATATCTCCACCACCTATGCCAACAAGATGACAGCAGGCCCTGCCCCGAAAAACGGCATGAAGGCCGCTGTGGTGGGCTCCGGCCCGGCAGGCCTGACCATCGCGGTGCTGCTGGCACGCTGGGGCTACGATGTGACCATCTTTGACGCCCGGGATAAGATCGGCGGCGTGATGCGCTACGGTATCCCCAACTACCGCCTGCCGGACAGTGTGCTGGACGATTTCCAGTATCGTCATCTGGAGCTGAAGGGCATCAAGGTGCGCCCCAACACCACCATCGGCAAGACCATCACCATCGACGATTTGTTCCGCGACGGCTACAAGAGTGTGTTCATCGGTGCCGGTCTGTGGAAGGCCAACGCCATGCACATCAAGGGCGAGAGCCTTGGCAACGTAGCCTTTGGCATCGACTATCTGGCAAACTCCAAGGCCTTCCGTCTGGGCGATGATGTGGCTGTCATCGGCGTGGGCAACTCTGCCATGGACTGCGCCCGCACCGCCATCCGCAACGGTGCCCGCCACGTTACCTGCTACGCCCGCCGGGACGAAAGCTGCATCAGCGCTTCCGAGTACGAGGTGAGCTACGCCAAGCTGGAAGGCGTGGGCTTCCGCTTCTGCAAGGCACCGGTGGAGATCCGGGAAAACGGCCTGATCTGCCGCGACACCGTCAAGGGCGAGGACGGCAAGTTTACGCAGGTGGAGGGCAGCGAGACTTTGTACCCCCACACCGGCGTCATCGTGTCGGTCAGTCAGGGTTCTGAGAGCAACCTCGTCAAAACCACGACCGGCATCGAGACCAACCAGAAGGGTCTGCTGAGCGTCAGCGAGGACGGCCGCACCACCCGCGAGGGCGTATTTGCCGGCGGCGACGCCGTCATGGGCGCACGCACCGTGGTAGAGGCTGTGGCCGTTGCCAAGAAGGTGGCCGTTGCCATGGACGAATATATGAAGAGCCTGCCCGCCGACACCGCTGCCGACCCCTATGCCGACATCCCGGTGTTCCAGACCCCTACCTCTGACGTGCTGGCAAAACAGCAGCTGTAATAAGACGATTTTGCATGGCCTCCGCTTTGCTTTAGCCATGTTCAGCGGAAAGAATATTTTTAATTTCGGGACACCGGAGCGTCTGTGGACGCTCCGGTGTCCCATTTTCACAGAGAGAAATTCATGCTGTAAAAAAGGGACTTGGAAACGCCGCAGGCGTTTTCGAGTCCCTTTTTCATTATAACATTACCCGCAGGGTGAACTGCCCATCTTTAGCGGCAAAGCTGGTCAGGCCGCCGTACCGCTCTGAGATGGCGCAGATGCTGCGCACCCAAGCCCATGGCCGGGCTGGTCGGTGACCGGGACGCCCTCCCGGAACTGCACGTCCGGCAGACAGCTGTTGGTAATCTGTAAAAACAGCTTTTTCCCTTTTTCGTGCCCGATGGTCTCGATAAAAGCCCCCTGCCCTGCTTCGCGGCAGCGCACGGCGGCGTGCAGGGCGTTTTCCAGCGCGTTGGAAAGCAGCACGCACAGGTCGCTCTCCGAGACCGGCAGCGCCTGCGAGATGCCCGCCTGCACCGTGAACTGCACCCCGGCTTTGGCGGCGCGGTCCGCAAAGGCAGAAAAGATCAGATTCGCCGCCTCGTTCTCGCAGTAGGCGGTCACCTTGCCGGCTTCGATCTCGCTGCACACGCTGCGGATATAGCCCAGCGCCTGCTCGGTGCGGCCGTTCTCAATGCAGCCCGCCAAAAACTGCATGTGGTGGCGCAGGTCGTGGCGGTAGGTGCTGGCGCGCTGCTGGGAAAGGCGCAGCGCTTCGATCTCGCGCATGGCCTGCGTGACCTGTAAATTCAGGCTGGTCTGTAACTGCTCCATCTGGATGCGCTGCCGCTCCACCCGGGAGGCGCGCAAAATGGAGCACAGAAAGGCCGCGCAGCACACAAAGAACATGAACTCCACCGCCGCCGGGTTCGCCTCGGATAAAAGGTTGGTGTAGACATGGGTGATGTAGTCAAAAAGATAGCTCACCAGCGGCACGATGCCGAACTGGCACTGCACCGAGGTCGGGTAGCAGGAAAGCTGCCGCATGGAGGGCGCAAGGAACCGGATGAACAGCAGCAGCAGCGGCAGGGTGAACAGCAGCTCTGCCACCGGCTGCACCAGCGGATGCTGCGGGAAGAACATCGCCACCGCCAGCGCCGCCCAGCGCCGCACCTGACAGCACAAATAAGCCGTGAGCACTGCCACCAGCGGCCAGACCTTCTGCCCGCTGAGCAGCACCAACACGACATACAGCGGCAGATGGGTGATAAGCGGGTAAAGATACTGGGCAGCCGTGGGGCTGGCACCAAAGTAGAACACACCTTGCAGCGCCAGCAGCCCGGCGGTGCAGCCCGCCAGCGCCCAGCGCTTTTTGTCCGTCCAGCGAATGGGGCAGAACGCCGCACTGAGCAGGATGCCGAAAATACCCACCGCTGCGCCGTCCAGCACTTCCGGCAGAATGCCCGGGGCGGTCACAGGACGACCTTCTTTCCCGCAAAGGAGTACTCCAGATACTGGTCCCTCACGGTGGTAAAGCGCCCATGGGGCAGCGGCACCTCGGCAAGGCTTTCCATGGTGATGCTCTTGGCGGTAATGTTCTGGACGTATTCCATATTGACCAGATAGGAGCGGTGCGGACGCAGAAAGCCCGGGTAATCTGCCAGCTGCCGCGCCAGTTCATCCATGCTGCCGCTGCTCTCGATGACGGTGCCGTCCAGTAGGTGGAACACCAACGTGCGCCCCTGCACCTCGCAGTATTCCAGACTGTCCAGCGTAATGCGGGTCACGCCGCTTTTGCAGCGCAGGATCAGGCTGTGCTGGGTGCGCTTGCGGCACTCGGCCAGCACGGCATCGGTAAGGCGGAAAAAGCTGTCCTTCCAGATGGGTTTGAGCTGGTAGTAGTATGCGCCTACCACATAGGACTGTACGGCAAATTCCGAAGAAGAGGTCACAAAGATGATCTGCACCGCCGTGTCGTACCGGCGGATCTCCCGGGCGGCGTTGATGCCGTTGATGCCGGGCATAAGCACATCCAAAAACAGCACGTCAAAGCGCACCCCGGCCTCGATATCTGCCAGAAGCTCCATGGGTTTTGTATAGGGGAACAGTTCCAACTGCACCCCCCGCAGGGTGCGGTACTGCTCCAGAAAATCCTGCATCTGATGCAGCAGGGCGGCATCGTCATCACAGAAAGCGATCCGGGTCATAGCAAAGAAATCCTTTCCGAACAAAAAAGTCTACCCCTTAACGATACCACATCCGCGCCGTTTCGTCACGTCTTTTTCGCAAATTTGCAAGCTTTTTACATCCCCAGCGGCTGCATCGCGCACCCTTTCGGCAGAGTGTTCAACGGCAGCGCGGTCCCCTTGTGCAGAACGTCCAAAAATCGCGCTGAAGCTTGTATTTTGCCTGCGGAGCGTGTACAATAAGCACAGAATATGTTTGCGCAGAGCAGGAGAGCGACAGACAGAGCAGATAGCTTTGTTTGGTGCGCTCTTTTTTGTTTTGCGCGCAAGCTTCAGAGCAAGGAGAGACGATCATGAGCCAGACCAAATATATCCTCTCATTGGATCAGGGCACTACCAGCAGCCGGGCGATCCTGTTTGACAACGAGCAGAACATTCTTTGTGTCCAACAGCGGGAATTTGAGCAGATCTACCCCCATCAGGGCTGGGTGGAGCACAACCCCATGGAGATCTGGTCCAGCCAGTACGGTGTGATGAACGAGGTCATCGCCCAGAGTGGCGTAGACCCCAAGGACATTGCGGGCATCGGCATCACCAACCAGCGCGAAACCACCATCCTGTGGGACAAGAACACCGGACGCCCGGTGTATAACGCCATCGTCTGGCAGTGCCGCCGCACCGCGCCCCTTGTGGACGAGCTGCTCAAGACCCCCGGCATGGCAGACTACATCCGGGAAAACACCGGCCTTGTGCCGGACGCCTATTTCTCTGCCACCAAGATCAAGTGGATCTTGGAGAACGTCCCCGGTGCACGGGAAAAGGCCGAGGCAGGGGAGCTTTTGTTCGGTACGGTGGATACATGGCTGGTCTGGAAGCTGACCGGCGGCAAGGTGCACGTCACCGACCGCACCAACGCCAGCCGCACCATGCTGTACAACATCCGCACACTGGACTGGGACGACACCCTGCTCAAGGCGCTGGACATCCCCCGCAGCATCCTGCCCAGCGTGAAGGACTCCAGCGAGGTGTACGGCTACACCAGCATTCAGGGCGTGGATGTGCCGGTGGCCGGTATTGCGGGCGACCAACAGGCTGCGCTGTTCGGGCAGGGCTGCTTTAAGCCCGGCGATGTGAAAAACACCTACGGCACCGGCTGTTTCCTGCTGATGAACACCGGCAACAAGATCTACCAGAGCAAGAACGGTCTGGTCACCACCATCGCCATCAGCCTTGACGGCGAGGTGGAGTATGCGCTGGAAGGCTCCGTCTTTGTGGGTGGCGCGGTCATCCAGTGGATCCGGGACGGGATGCACCTCATTCAGGACAGCTGCGATTCCGAGTACTACGCCCAGAAGGTACCGGACAACGGCGGCGTGTACATCGTGCCCGCCTTTACCGGTCTGGGCGCGCCTTATTGGGATATGTACGCCCGGGGTGCCATTCTGGGCATCACCCGCGGCACCACCCAGAACCACATCATCCGCGCAGCAGAGGAATCCATCGCCTACCAGAGCGCCGACCTGATGTGGGCCATGGAGAAGGATACCGACATCACCATCAGCACCCTGAAGGTGGACGGCGGCGCCAGCCGCGACCACTTCCTGATGCAGTTCCAGTCCGACATTCTGAACAAGGAGGTGCTGCGCCCCGCCATCCGGGAGACTACCGCCCTTGGCGCGGCGTATCTGGCCGGCCTTGCTACCGGCGTGTGGAAGAGCCGGGAGGAGATCAGCCATCTGTGGAGCTGCAACCAGCTGTTTGAGCCCAAAATGGACGCTGCCCAGCGGGAAAAGCTGGTCAAGGGCTGGCACAAGGCCGTGGGCCGCAGTCAGGACTGGGCCGAGCACGAGGTGTAAGGCAGGAAAATCGCTGACAGCATAACATTATAAAACCCCCGGCAGACTGCCACCGTGATGGTGATAGCCTGCCGGGGGTTTTCTGTACCGTTCACAGCAGTCGAACCTGAATTTATTCCAGATACTGCGGCAGATTCCAAGCACCGCGCAGCACACGGTGGACTTCCACAGTCTTTATTTCATCGTTGACTCGGTAAAACACCAAATATTGGTCTACGACCATTCTACGGTAAGCAGGGTCAGGGCGGTAGACCTCGCACATTTTCGGGGTATCGCCTAATTTTGTGATCTTCTCCCGAAGTTCTTTCAGTACGCGGCTGGCCGTTTTAGGATAAAAGCCAGACAGATACCGGGCGATATCGTTCAGGTCCTGCACAGCAAGGGGCAGATATTTAATTTTATACGTCATACTGCCTGCTCAGCGTCTCCCATACGCTTTCGTGGTCTGCCCATTGCGTGTCGGGGTCAGCCGCCTGCTGTGTTGCCTTGGCAAGTGCCTCGGCAACATACCGCTGGTGCAAAAACTCTTCGTACTTGGCGTAGTCCTCAATGTTGATGAGAACGGATTCTCCGCGGCCATGATTCGTGATGATCACATGGTCATGGTCTTTGAGCATCTCCGAAATTTCGGCGTAATGGTTGCGCAGATCCCGGGAAGGGCGAACGAATGTCTGCATCATACGGGACACCTCCTGTCAGAATCATTGTATCACAAAATGACTACATGTGCAAGGTGGATGCTCTTGTTGAGGCGTGCGGAGCCCCAAACCCTGCTGGGAACGAGTACGGCAATCTGAAATCAATCAGTTTCTTTTAGCCTTTCGAACAGTTTGCGTTCAATTTTATAAATTCCTTGATAAGGTTGTTCAAGATAGTACTTCCCCCTGTCCTCATACGCAAAGATAGTAATTGTTCCTGTCTCATTCCGGAAGTCAATCTTGATATAACTTTCCGCTTGTGGAAAGTCTTGAACGCTTTCCTTCTTAGTCGGTTCAGAACTGGAAATATCGGCGATTGTTTCACTTATCCAAGTTTTATCTGAATGACTTACTGTGTTTTCTTCAATAGTTATATCAATAGATGTAATCTTATCGGCTTGAGGTAGCGTAATGGGCGCTGCTTTTTTTCCACACGCAGTTAAAGTCAGGATACAGGTAAGAAACAAAAACAAAGAAAGAAATTTTTTCATAAGTATTGTTACCTCCATAACTTCCAATTTACTGGGCTAAGCCGAGTATACCATACACTGTTAAAAATAGCAAAAGGCAGGATACCACTACCATAGTGGTACCCTGCCTTTACTTGTTCCGGTTCTCGGTCTGTACCGTCCTCCACAAAAAAATCCCCAGACCGAATGGTCTGGGGATGTGGTGGAGCATTCTCCACAGCACTCGAACCTTCAAATCGTTTGCAGCACAGCGATACAGAGTTCCAGTGCTTTCCGTAAAGAGTTCTTTCCCCAATCACGTTCATCGTGTTTCAGAACGTTTGCAAGGGAATCTGCCGTATAGAGGATCTGCCCGAAAGAAGCACCTCGCTTCCGGGCGCAAGCGGCCAATGCGGCACACTCCATCTCAACGGTTGTACATCCTTCTGCACCGCGATACCGCACCATATCCTGTGTTTCCCGGAAGAACCCGTCCGTTGTCCATGTAACACACTCCCGGAACGGAATGTTCTGCACAAGAAGAGTATGCTCGATGACATCCCGGATATTTTTGTCAAGCTCTATATAGCGGGATGCCGGAAGATAATGATAAGAGGTCCCCTCGTCCCGTAACGCTTTTACCGGAATGAGAAACTCGTTTTCGGCCAAATCGGTCAGAACACCGCAAGAACCAGTCGAAATGATTTTCTTACAACCACAGGAGATGAGGAAGTCCATCAGTTGTGCTGCCGCAGGTGCGCCCAACGGGGCAGCGCAAAGACAAAATTCCATGCCATCCTGCTTTACGATGTAAACAGGATAGTTCCGGGTTATGGTTTCAAAAGTTTCAGCGACGGTGGCTTCTGCCTCGAAAGCATAATCATCAACTGCTTCTCCAAGAAAGGCATAGACGCATTTTTCGGGAAGCTTCAGTTGTTCTGCACCATGATTTGGCCTTATGACTTCTTCCGAGTTGGAATCGTACTCTAAAATAGGCAGTTCGTGTTCTTGAATCATCTTGGTTCTTTCGATCCTTTCAGGAAAACGTAGAGGGCAAGAATCGTCCCGTGGGCACAAATTTTCAATTCCTGAAAATTTCCTGCCCCGTGGGACAGCTTTCTTGCTGGGGCGTGTCTGCCCCAAACCCTGCTTCATAATATCGATCATGACCGATCAACGACGGATTTATAGTAATTGCCAAAATCTGCAAGTGCATTGACGATTGGTAACATTTCCATTCCGAGATCAGTCAACCCATATTCTACTTTGGGAGGATTCTCGTGATAATCACGGCGGTAGGCAA
>OKSC01001594.1_pt1 | contig 21774 bp, 17 predicted proteins | sample 1601161 | NCBI WGS metagenome assembly OKSC01 (sample SAMEA3541552, study PRJEB24748) | human gut metagenome | biome: human gut; feature: human-associated habitat; material: faeces | place: China | collected 2012
AGCGAAGCTGATCTGGAATGGATTTTTGCTCGTGACTATGAAGGTACGGAATAGTTACCAATAAACTTAAAAAAGTTCGCAATATCCCTTATTCAGAGTGATGGAGGTACATAGGACCGGTGAAGTCACGGCAACCCCTGTTAATCGCAGATGCGAGAGGGCAGGAAGGTGCCAACCTGAGCGAGTAAATCGAGCAATAAGAGGATTTGATGGAGTAGCTTTGTCAAGTCCGCTTATGAATGTGAGCGGACTTTTTTTATGCGCGGGATACGGAAAGAGGAGCTGGCAGACAGTGCCGGCGTGCCCTGCGCGCCCCTGAAACCAGAGAGGAGAAGATTGAAAATGAGAAGTAGAGGGTATCCATTCCCTTAATCGCATCACAAACAAGCCATCTTTCGGTGGCTGCTTTAAAAATTGAATATTGTGTATGTTAAGGTTATGCAGTTGCTGACTTGATCTTATAACCTTGGTTTCTGGCGATCATGAGTGCCTGCTCTACGGTAATCTCACGATCAACTGGAAGTAAATCGGATTTCTGATAAAGTTCTGCATTATAGTTTTCCCCGTTCTTCAACATGTGGTATAATGCGGTAAGAAGCATTCTTGCTATTGCAATGATTGCTTTCTTGTGACCGCGACGCTTTTTGAGACGGAGATAACGGTTACGCATTTCAGGATGCTTAGTGCTTTTTACGACAGCGTTTGCGCACTGTACTAAAAGCGGTTTGATGTAGCATCCGGCCTTGGACACCCGGACAGATTTTTTCTTCCCTGCGCTTTCATTGTTGGTTGGTGTAAGCCCAGCCCATGAGCACAAGTGTTTCGCCGAAGGAAAAGCCTCCATATTGGTACCGATTTCGGAAATGATTCCGATGGCAGTGAAAGGACTGCTGATACCAGGAGCAGTTTGAAGAATGGTAAGTTCCTGCTGATAGGGAGCGGCGAGCGCAAGAATGAGTTCTTCAAGCTCTGCTTTCCGGGATTCAAGGTTTTCATAGTGAGCTTTGATCACCTTGAGTTTGCCAGCCTGTTCCGGAGTGATATAACCGTCAATGGCGTCACGGAGTTCCGGAAGTTTCTTTTTCAAACTTTTGTAAACGAGAGGCTCAAGGTCAAAGGAAGTATCTGCGGGATTTTCCAAAAGTTTATCCAGTATCGCCTGAGCAGATTTGCCGAAGGTGTCCGAGACAACGTTTCCCAACTGGATATTGGAAACCGTGAGACAGTTCTGCAAACGATTCTTTTCGCTTGATTTGAAGCAGGTTAGTTTGAAGCGGTAACGCATGAGGTCGCGAAGCTGGCGAATGTCAGCAGGTGGCATAAAGCTTCCAGCAACAAGGTCATGCTTAAACAGGTCAGCAATCCATTTGGCATCTTTCTTGTCAGTTTTCTTTCCACGGATAGCCTTAACATATTTGGGATGAGCAAGGACAATCGAACAATCCGATTCCAAGATGTTATAAACAGGAATCCAGTATTTACCAGTGGATTCCATACAGACATCCTTGCAATTCCGGTCGAGTAGCCATTGTAACAAAGTTTTCAGACCGCTCGTGTAGGTCGAAAACCGATGGCTCTCATAAGAGGTAATGCCTTTGTCGTTAGTAGAAGCGATACAGGCAACTACAAAAGTCTTGTGGACATCAATGCCACAGCAGATTTTGTACACGATTTTTAAAGCCATAGGGACTCCTTTCAGAACCAGAAGGTTCATTAAAGATTATAGGGAGAGACGGCATTGACTGAACGCCTAAGCCATAAACGAGAATGTTTAAACAAAGATAAGATTACGTGCTCAGAGTCACACTTATTTGTGCTTGAAAAGGCGGACTACACATATAAAGATACGGTCATCCGGCAAGCCGGACAGCCCACTCACCTCCCCGTGATTTGTAGTATACCGAGTTCCCTATAAGAAGAATTATAAAGAAAAAATAAGCTCAGGAAAACATTTTCATAACGTTTTGTGCCTGAGCGAAGCGAAAGGAATGGATATAAAGATGAAAAGAAAAACCGTAAAAAGAACATGAAGAAAGAAAAGGTTCAGAACATTATCAGAAGATGTGCAGTATGTGTAATAGCAGTTGCTTTGATCGGATGTGCAGGCTATTCTGTACATAATATATATGAGTCGAAAAAGCCGACGGAAAAGGTAACGGTTGATTATTCGGCAATGACAACTTTGAGCCAGTCATTAGCTGGAAATAGTGACACAACAGCTGAATAGTATAAAATAAATCTAGAAAGAATAAGTGAACAGAAGCATTTTCTGTTCACTATTTTTTTGCCTTAAAATTATCTTAATTTCTTAAAAAGGGTTGAAAACAGCAAAAAAGTAGTTTACAATGGGTTCAAGTGGTAGAAAGTGGTGAAAAGTGGAACAAAGTGGTAGAAAAGTGGATGATGCAGGATGAAAGCTAAAAACGTAGCTCTGAAAGCAAAGTCCGGTGTTATACCATTGGAAAAAGGAGAGTCCTATGTTGAAAGGAGAGTACAGTCATAATATTGATGCCAAAGGGCGTCTGATCATTCCGGCTAAGTTTCGTGACGATTTAGGGGAGCATTTCGTCATTACGAAGGGAATGGAGAATTGTCTGTATGTATACCCGGAAGCAGAATGGACCGCTTTTGAAGAAAAACTTAACGCATTACCAACCACCACTGATAAAAAAGCACGTGCGTTTGCGTATTTCTTTCAGGGAAGCGCAGCGGACGGTGACCTTGATAAGCAAGGCAGAACTCTAATCCCTTCTGTACTTCGTACATTTGCACATCTGGATAAGGAAGTTGTATTCATAGGCATGGGGAAGCGTGCTGAGATCTGGGATAAGGCAAGATGGGATGAAAAGAATGCTGAAGTGGAACTTAACATTGAAGATATTGCATCTGATATGGAAGAAAGCGGATTCAGTATCTAGAGGGAGAAGATATGGGATTCGAACACAAATCAGTATTACTGAATGAGACAATTGAAGGATTAAACATCAAGCCGGACGGCATCTATGTAGATGGAACGCTTGGTGGAGGCGGACATGCATATGAAGTATGCAGACGCCTTGGTGAAAAAGGGAGTATTATAGGAATAGACCAGGATGAGGCGGCAATAGAAGCTGCCAGTGTCCGATTAAAAGACTTCGGGGAGAAAGTCACAATAATCCGAAGCAATTATTGTGATATGAAGTCAAAGCTTCATGAACTGGGAATTGACAAGGTTGATGGAATTGTTCTTGATCTGGGCGTATCATCTTATCAGTTAGATACGGCAGAACGAGGATTTTCTTATCGTGAAGATGCACCTCTGGATATGAGAATGGACAGACGTCAGAAGATGACAGCCAGAGACATCGTCAATGACTACTCTGAGATGGATTTATACCGTGTGATCAGGGACTACGGGGAGGATAAGTTTGCAAAGAACATTGCCAAGCACATCGTGGCAGCCAGGAAACAGAAACCAATCGAAACGACAGGAGAACTGAACGAAATCATTAAAGCAGCAATTCCTGCAAAGATGAGGGCAGAAGGTGGACATCCTTCCAAGCGCACCTTCCAGGCTATCCGCATCGAATGCAATCATGAACTGGAAGTGTTGAAGGATTCCTTAAATGAACTGATCGATCTTTTGAATCCGGGTGGGAGATTATGCATTATTACATTTCATTCGTTAGAAGACCGCATTGTGAAAAACGCCATGGCGGAGGCGGCGAAGGGCTGCACCTGCCCGCCCAGTTTCCCGGTCTGCGTCTGCGGCAAGAAGCCTCAGGTGCGGATCGTGACCCGCAAGCCCATCGTTTCCGGGGAAGAAGAACTGGAACGGAATCCCAGAGCACGCAGTGCCAAACTGCGTATCTGCGAAAAACTATAAATTATAACAGGCAAATTGCCGGAAAGGGGATAGAATCATGACGGAAAAGCCCAAAATTCAGTACATTGGTCAGTTCTATGTCCCCGGCAGCGAGGCGCAGGTGCTTGCGCCGAAGAAAAAGAAGAAAAAGGCCAAAACAAAGCTCCCCATCGCAAAGCAGGAGCAGGTAAAGGCGATCTATATCGACCCCGTGGCGCTGATTGGCATCACGGTGGCGGTGGTGATGCTGGCAGTCATGGTGGTGGGAGCATTGCAGCTGCGCAGCGACTGGGCGCAGTATGAGCAGATGTCCAATTACGTCTCCCGGCTGAACCAAAACAACGCCGAGCTGGAACGCACCTATCGGGATGGCTACGATCTGGAGGACATCCGGGACAAGGCGCTGGCGCTTGGCATGGTGCCGGTGGAGGAAGTGCAGAGCAGAACCATCACCGTCACACTCTCCCAGCCGAAGCCGGAACGGACGCTCTGGGACGACATCGTCTGGTTTTTCAGCGGCCTGTTCGGGGACGCGGAAGCTTCTTTCGGCTGAGCGGAAAAAGCGGTTCCCCTGCATAAAGTCCGCCCTTCCTCATAAAGTAAGATAGCAGCTGCACTGGGCGGCGAGGGATTCCCTTGCTGCCCAAAGTTGTATCTTGACGGAAAGGCCGGTGGCTTATGGGGAGGAAGAAGCGGGAATTTAACCGTCTGCGGCTGGACAGCGGCCAGCACAGGCGCATCATGCTGGTATCCGCACTGCTGGGGGCGCTGGCCTTCCTGCCGGTGGGGCTGCGGCTGTACAGCCTGATGGTGACGAACTACGATTATTATTCCTCCCTCGCTCTGCGCAACCAGACCCGCACGACGACGGTGACCGCTGACCGCGGGGACATCTTCGACCGGAATATGAATATTCTGGCGACCTCCGTCAGCGTGGAAAATGTGTATCTCGACCCCCACGAGCTGAAGCAGTCCAAGGCGGATATTCCCGAAATTGCCCGGACGCTGGGAGAAATTCTGGGGAAAGACCCCGCATGGATCGAGGAACAGGCGGCGGACATCAGGCGGCGCTACAAGCAGGTCGGCACCCGCATTGACGAGGAGACCGCCGGGAAAATCCGGGATTACATCAATGAAAAGGGCATTTCCGGCATCCATCTGGAGCCCACCTCCCAGCGGGTCTACCCCTATGAAACGCTGGCGGCGCAGGTCGTCGGCTTCACCAACGCATCCAACGAGGGCTGTGAAGGGGTGGAGGCCGCCTACAACAGCTTCCTCGCGGGCAGCACGGGCAGAGTCATCACCACAAAGGGCAATAACGAAATGGATATGCCCTTTTCCTATGAAAACTACGTTTCCTCCCGGCAGGGGGACAGCGTGATCTTAACGCTGGACGCCACGGTGCAGGCGTGCCTTGAAAAGCAGCTTTCCGCCGCCATCGCCCGCTATGACGTCCAGAACGGCGCCTTCGGGCTGGTAATGAACTGCAAGACGGGAGAAATCCTCGCCATGGCCACGCTGGGCAGCTATGACCCCAATAACTATCTGGAAATCGCCGACGAGGGAACGGCGGCGCAGCTGGAAGAAATGAAACGGGTCTACCTCGCCGAGCCGGAGGGGAGCGAAGCCTACGAGGCTGGGAAGACGGCCTACGGGGAAGCCCTCTCCGCCGCCCGATTGAAGCAGTGGCGCAACCGGGTGATCTCCGATGGCTATGAGCCGGGTTCTACCTTCAAGGTGCTGACCATGTCGGCGGCGCTGGACTGCGGCGCGATCGACCTGAATACCCCTTTCCACTGCTCCGGTTCTGAGCAGATTCCGGGACGTGCCCAGCGGCTCCACTGCTGGCGCTCCACGGGACACGGGGCGGAAAAAACGCCTCAGGCGCTGCAAAATTCCTGCAACATCGCCTTTGCCCACATCGCCCTGAAGCTGGGCGGGGAGCGGTTTTATGAATACGTCAAAAACTTTGGGGTGCTGGAAAAAACCGGCATCGATCTGGCGGGGGAGAGCAAGGGCATCTTTTTCGACAAGGCGCTGGTCACGGACACGGACAAATGGGGGACGGCGTCCCTGACCTCCGGTTCTTTCGGCCAGACTTTTAAGATCACCCCCCTGCAGCTGGTGCGGGCGATTTCGTCCGTGGTCAACGGCGGGCAGCTGCTGGAGCCGTACATCGTCTCGGAGATTCTGGACGCCGACGGCAATACGGTGATGAAGGCGGAGCCGACGGTGGTGCGCAGAACCATTTCTCAGGAGACCTCCGACACCATGCGCACCCTCATTGAGTCCGTCGTTACGGAGGGAACGGCAAAAAATGCCAAAGTTGCCGGGTTTTCCATCGGCGGAAAGACCGGAACCAGTGAAAAAATTGACGTTTTTGACGAGAATGGCCAGCGCGTGCAGGATAAAATCGTATCTTTTGTGGGGATTGCGCCTATGGACGATCCGGAGTATATTATACTTGCCGCATTGGATACACCGTCCCGGACAACGGGAATTTACATTTCCGGCGGCGTCATGGCGGCGCCCACCGTGGGCGCGGTGATGGCGGACGTGCTGCCATACTTAGGCGTGAAGCAGTCCTTTTCCGAGGACGATCTTGCGGGAAAGCAGATCGTCATGGAAGACCTGACCGGCATGACGGCGAAGGATGCCCAGACGCTTCTGAAAAAAGAAGGGCTGACGGCGGCAATTTCCGGCAGCGGCGAAACGGTGACGGGGCAGATCCCGTCTCCCGGACAGACCGTTCCCGGGGGAAGCCAGGTGCTTCTGTTTCTGGGGCAGACCCCGGAGCCGGAAACGGTGAAGGTCCCCGATTTTTACGGCATGAACCGTCAGCAGGCCAGCGACGCCGCGGGCGCGCTGGGGCTGTACATTCTGGTGACGGGGAACGATGAAATTTCCACCGGCGTGACCGTGACGGCGCAGAACGTGGCCAAGGATACCGAGGTTCCCGCGGGAACGACGATCACGCTGGTATTCGCGGATACCGCGGCCAGAGACTGACAACGGAGGATAAATATGAAGCTGAAGGAACTTTTGACGGGCATTTCCGTTCTGGAATGCACCGCAGACCCGGAGCTTGAAATCAAAGAGATTTTTTACGATTCCCGGAAGGTGACCCCGGGCAGCCTGTTTGTGGCCGTGTCCGGCTTCGCCGCCGACGGAAATAAATTTATTCCCATGGCAGCGGAAAAGGGCGCGGCGGCGGTGGTCACGGCGAAGAAGCCGGAGACGGATATTCCCTATGTTCTGGTGGAATCCGACCGACTGGCGCTGGCGCTGCTGGGGTGTAATTTCTTTGGCCGCCCGGCAGAGCATATGACCATGATCGGCATTACCGGCACCAACGGAAAAACGTCCTCCACGCTTCTTCTAAAGCAGGTTCTGGAAACCTGTCTGGGGGCGAAGGTGGGGCTGATCGGCACCATGGCCAATATGATCGGGCAGGAGACCATCCCCACCGAGCGAACCACCCCGGAGAGCTTTGAATTGCAGGCGCTGTTCGCAAAAATGCGGGACGCGGGCTGCACCCATGTGGTGATGGAGGTTTCCAGCCACGCCATTTCCTTGGAGCGCATCGGCGGCATTCATTTTGACGTCGCCGCCTTTACCAACCTGACGGAAGACCATCTGGACTTCCACAAGACCATGGACGCTTACTGCGAAGCCAAGGCTGAGCTGTTCCGCCGCTGCCGTCTGGCCGTCGTCAATGCGGACGACAGCTATTCGGACAGGATTCTCGCGGCGGCTGCCTGTCCGGTGCTGACCACCGGCGTACACCGTCCCGCCGATCTGCGGGGCGAGGACTTGGAGCTTCTGGCGCAGGGCATTCGCTTTACGGCCGTATCCGGCGAGGAACGGGCGGCGGTGTCTCTGCCCATCCCCGGAAAGTTCACCGTCTACAACGCGCTGACGGTTATGGGTATCGCAAAGCAGCTGGGCATTTCCCTGACGGACTGCGCCGCCGCACTGAAAACGGCCTCCGGCGTCAAGGGCAGGGTGGAGGTAGTCCCCACCCCCGGAAAGCCCTACAGCATCCTCATTGACTATGCCCACACCCCCGACGGACTGGAAAACGTGCTTTCCTCCGTGAAGGATTTCTGCAAAGGCCGGGTCATCGCGGTATTTGGCTGCGGCGGCGACCGGGACCCCATGAAGCGGCCCATTATGGGACATATCGGCGTGAAGCTGTCGGATTTTGCCGTCATCACCTCGGATAACCCCCGCACGGAAGACCCCATGGCCATCATCGAGGACATCCTGACAGGGGTAAAACAGGAAGACGGGGAATATATTGTTATCGAAGACCGGCGCGCGGCCATCAGATATGCTATGGACATTGGGAAAAAAGATGATATAATTATTCTGGCAGGAAAGGGTCATGAGACCTATCAGGACATCGGCGGCGTAAAGCGCCACTTGGATGAACGGGAAGAGGTTGCCGCCCACCTGCGGGAAAAAGAGGAAACGGCATGGGAAAATTAACGCTCAGACAGGCCGCCGAGTGGTGCGGCGGTGTGGTGGAAGAAAAATACGCGGACGTCGAATTTTTAGGCGCGGCCAATGACACCCGGGTCATGCAGCCGGGGCAGCTGTTTATCGCGCTTCAGGGCGCGCGGGACGGCCACGACTTCATCAAAAAGGCTATGGACAGAGGCGCTGCGGCGGCTCTGTGCAGCCGCAAGGTGGGGGACTACCCCGCGATCTATGTGGACGACCCCCGCATTGCTTTGGGGAGAATCGCCCGGGAAGAACTGAAACGCATCGGCGCAAAGGTGGTGGCGGTCACCGGCTCCGTGGGCAAGAGCACCACGAAGGAAATGGTCGCCGCCGTGCTGGAACAGGCTTTCGTCACCAGTAAGACCCCGGCCAACCACAATAACGACATCGGAATGCCCATGGCGGTGCTTGCCATGCCGGAGAATACCGAGGTCGCGGTGCTGGAAATGGGCATGAACCATTTCGGCGAAATTGCCTACCTGTCCCAGATCGCAAGACCGGACGTGGCCGTTATCATTAACATCGGCACCGCCCACATTGAATTTCTGGGCACGCAGGAGGGAATTCGGCAGGCGAAAATGGAGATCGTGGAGGGCATGACCCCTCACGGGATGCTCCTGCTCAACGGCGACGATTTTCTCCTGCGGAATCTGGACAAGGAGCCGCAGCAGCGGGTTACATACTTCGGTTCCTCCGAAGGCTGTGCCGTCCGGGCGTTTGACGTCAATCAGGACGGCGACTATCTGCGCTTCCGGGTGGAGGCCGGGCGGCTGTCCTTCCCGGTGAAGATGCTGCTGGAAGGCGAGCACTACGTCAACGACGCGCTGGCGGCGGTGACGGTCGGCCTGAAGCTGGGGGCGCTGCCCGAAAAGATTCAGGCGGGGCTTTCCCAGTTCCGGAACATTTCCGGCCGTCAGGAGATCATCCAGTTTGGCGGCATGACCATCATCAAGGACTGCTACAACGCAGGCCCCGAGTCCATGGCGGCGGCGCTGGCCGTCCTTGGAAAGAAGCAGGGGCGGCGGATCGCGGTGCTGGGTGACATGCTGGAACTGGGGGACTGCACGCAGGCGGAGCACTACCGGGTGGGCAGGATCGCCGCGGAGAAAGCGGATTTTGTCTTTGCCTACGGCCCAAATTCCGGGCGCATTATCAGCGGAACCATCACCGGCGGTATGCCGGAGACCCGGGGAAGAGCCTTTACGAACCGGGAAGAGCTGGTCGCGGCGCTGAAACGCACGGCAAAGCCCGGCGACGTGCTGCTGTTCAAGGCCAGCCACGGTATCCATCTGGAACAGGTTATCGATGCGTTCTTAGGCGAAGAGAAGTAACGGAGGAAGAAGTCATGACAAGAATCTTGATTACGGCGGCGGCGGGCTGCATCCTGACCGGCGGCATTGGGTATCTGCTGCTGCCGGTGCTGCGGGCGCTGAAAGCCGGACAGTCCATTCGGGAGATCGGCCCCACATGGCACAACAGCAAGGCCGGCACCCCCATGATGGGCGGACTGATGTTCATTTTCGGGACAATTCTCTGTCTGGTGGGCAATTTCCCCGCCATGAGCGATGATTCCCCGTTTTATGTGCTGGCGCTTGCCCTGTGCTTCGGCCTCATCGGGTTTCTGGACGATTTTACCAAGGTCAAATTCCACCGGAATCTGGGCCTGACGACGCTCCAGAAGGCCATGCTGCAAATGGCGGTATCGGCGCTGTTCCTGTACGCCATGTACCGTTCCGGCTTTATGGATACCCATCTGTACATTCCCTTCGCGAATGTGAGCTTCCAGCTGCACCCCATCGTCTATATTTTCTTTGCCATGTTCGTCATGGTGGGGACGGACAACGCGGTGAACCTCACCGACGGTGTGGACGGCCTGTGCGCCAGCATCACCCTGCCTGTGATGATATTCTTTACCGCTGCGGCCGCCGCCATGGGCAAATACGATCTGGCACTGCTGCCCGCGGCTCTGTCGGGCGGACTGGTCGCATACCTCTTTTATAACTGGCATCCCGCTAAGGTCTTCATGGGAGACACCGGCTCGCTGTTCTTAGGCGGCGTGGTGTGCGCCATGGCCTTCGCGCTGGAGATGCCCCTGATTCTGATTCTGATCGGCTTCGTGTATGTCTGTGAAGCCATGTCCGATATTTTGCAGGTCTCCTATTTCAAGGTGACCCACGGCAAGCGCCTGTTCAAGATGGCGCCCATCCACCACCATTTTGAAATGTGCGGCTGGAAGGAAGAAAAAATCGTGCTGGTATTCGCCGGTGTGACGGCAGCCATGTGCGTGCTGGCCTGGTTCGGCATCGCCGGTCTCGTCGGTTAATTATCCACTCCTGAAAGGAAGTATCTTATGGCGTCGGAGCGTGACCTCCATGCCAAAGAGAAACGCCGCCCGGGACTTTCCCGGACGGGGGAAAGCGTCGATTACCCCTTTTTGATGCTGGTGCTTCTGCTGCTGACGGTGGGACTGGCTATGCTGTATTCGGCAAGCTACGCCCAGAGCGAATACGACACCAGCTACGAAATTTCCACAAAATATCTCCAGAAACAGGCGGTTTGCGCCGCGATCGGTCTTGCCGCCATGTTCTTTTTCAGCCGGATACCCACGGGCGTCTGGTACCGGTTCGCATGGCCGCTGTACGGCGTGAGTATCGCGCTGCTGCTGAGCGTCCTCGTCATCGGCGAGGAGGTCAACGGCGCGCGGCGCTGGATCAATCTGGCGGGCATTCAGTTTCAGCCCTCCGAGATCGCGAAATTCACTATGATCCTGTTGTTCGCCCGGCTGACCCGGCTGTACGGGCAGGGCGCGAAAACCTTCCGCCACGGCGTTCTGGGCTTCGGTCTGGCGCTGATGGGAATTCTGGTTCCGCTGGCACTGGAAAAGCACCTGTCGGCCATTATGCTCATGGGCATGGTGGCGGTGGTGATGATGTTCGTGGCGGGCACCCGAACCAGATGGCTTCTGGCCGGGGCGGGGGCTGCCGCCGTGTTCGTGGTCGTCTACATCAGCTTTATGGGCTACGCCGGCGACCGGGTCACCGCGTGGCTCCACCCGGAGCTTGACCCGGGAGACACCGGATACCAGATCTTGCAGTCGCTGTACGCCATCGGCTCCGGCGGGCTGTTCGGGCTGGGCTACGGCAAGTCCCGGCAGAAATATCTGTACCTGCCTTTTCAATATAATGACTATATCTTTGCGGTGATCTGCGAGGAGCTGGGACTGGTGGGGGCAATGGCAATCGTTGCGCTGTTTGCCGTCACCATCCTGCGGGGCTACTGGATCGCGCTGAACGCCCGTGACCGGTTTTCCACCGTCCTTGCGGCGGGACTGGTGACGCTGATCGCGGTGCAGACCATTCTGAACCTGTGCGTGGTCACCAATCTCCTCCCCTCCACCGGCATTGCGCTGCCGTTTTTTTCCTACGGCGGCACGGCGCTGGCGGTGAATCTGGGGGAAATGGGCATTGTTCTGGGCATTTCCAGAGGGCGAAACCGGAGAAAAATACAGGAGGCATGACCTATGAATCTGATTTTTACCTGCGGCGGCACGGCGGGACACATCAACCCGGCCATCGCGGTTGCCAATATGATGCGGGAACGCCACCCGGACTGCAATATCCTCTTTATCGGCGCAAAGGGGCACATGGAGGAAAAACTGGTGCCGCAGGCGGGGTATGACCTGAAATGTCTGGAAGGCTCCGGCCTCAGCCGGGGGAAGAACCTGGTCGCAGTGAAAAAGAACCTCCACGCAGTGAAATGCGTGCGGGAGGGCGTGAAGGCGTGCAAGAAGATTTTCCGGGAATTCAAGCCCGATGTGGTCATCGGCACCGGCGGCTATGCCAGCTTCCCGGCGCTGTACGCCGCCCAGTCCATGGGCATTCCCACCTGCGTCCACGAGAGCAACGCCGTCCCCGGCGTCACCACCCGTCTGGCGGCGAACAAGGCCAGCCGGGTGCTGGTGGCCTTTGAGGAAAGCGTCCGCCACTACAGGCACCCGGAAAAGGTGGAAGTCGTGGGAATGCCCGTGCGCAGAGAGTTCATTTTCGACACCAAAGAGGGCGCGCGGAAGGAGCTGGGCTTAAGCGGCTTCGTGGTCGTCTCCGCCTTCGGCAGTCAGGGCGCGAAGGTCATGAACGAGACCATTGCGGACATGATGCCTCTGGAGCAGGCCGACGGCTTCCCCTTCCACCACATCCACGCCACCGGCAGCTTTGGTAAGGAGTGGATGCCCAAGCGGGTCATGGATAACGGCGTGGACTGGAAAAACTGCCCGGCGCTGGATATCCGGGAGTATATTTACGACATGCCCACTGTCATGGCGGCGGCGGATATCGTCATCGGCCGGGCGGGCAGCGCCACCTGCAATGAGATCGGCGCTTCCGGCACGCCCTGCATCCTCATCCCGTCGCCCAATGTGACGAACAACCATCAGGAAAAGAACGCCCGTGTGCTGGAAGCGGCGGGCGGCGCGGTGGTGGTGCTGGAAAAGGACTGCACGCCCGGGAAGCTGTATGAGCTGATCCGTTCGCTGCTGGCGGACGAAGACCGCCGCAGGGAGATGTCCCGGAAGCTGCACACGATGGTTCGGTTGGATTCCGCGGAACGGATCTGTGATATTGTGGAGCAGCTGACCCAAAGCGAAAAATAACCCGCCTTACCCCAGGAGGAACACTATGGATACAACACAGGATAGCCGGGAAAACGGCGGAAAGCGCCGTCCGCAGACAGGCGGGCAGAATCGCGCTTCCCAGCGCCCCGGACAAAGCGCCCCGGAGCAGCGCCCCCGCCGCGCAGCGGAACAAAGCGCTCAGGAGCGCCCGCGTCGCGCACCAGAGCAGGGGACTCAGGAACGCCCGCGCCGCGCACCAGAGCAGAACGCCCCGGAACAGCGCCGCCGCGCAGCGGAACAGAGCACTCAGGAGCGGCCCCGTCGCGCACCAGAGCAAAGCGCACAGGAACGCCCCCGCCGCCCGGTAGAGCAAAGCACGCAGGAGCGTTCTCGCCGTGCAGCAGAACAAACCGCCCCAGAACAGCGCCGCCGTGCGCCAGAGCAAAATGCCCAAGAGCGACCTCGCCGCCCGGCGGAACGGGACGCTCAGAGACGCCCCGCCCGGCAGGAAGAGCCTGACCGCCCGGCCAAAAGGGAAGCCAAGCCCCGGCAGAGAGCCGGAGAAGAAGCCGCAGCACGTCAGCGTGCAAAGCACCCCGCCGATTCCCGGGGGGGCGCACCCCGCCGCAAGCCCGTGGACGATGATGTCCCCAACAGGAAGCGCGCCTACGGAAACAGCAAGCCCAAAAAGAAATCGGCGCTGACCATGCTTGCCGAGACGCTCATGAGCGCAAAGAACCGCCCGAAGAAGCGAACCTCCCGGCGAACCGAAAGCAGCCGCCCGAAAACGCCTACACCCGCCGTGATCTATACCCAGCCCCTGCCCTTCAACCGCGACCGGCTGATCGTCCAGCTGATAACGGTGACGGCGGTGGTTCTGGCCATCGTCATGGGACTGTCGGTGTTCTTCAAGGTGGAGACCATCACGGTCACCGGCGCGGATACCTACAGTGCGTGGGCAGTGCGGGAAGCCTCGGGCATTTCCGAGGGAGACAAGCTTCTGACCTTCAGCAAAATCCGCGCTGCCAGCCAGATTATGGCAAATTTGCCCTATGTCAAGGGCGTGCGGATTGGTATAAAATTGCCAGATACGGTCAATATTATGATCGAAGAAGAGAGCGTGGTCTATGCCATCAAGTCCAGCGACGGACAGTGGTGGATGATGGACTCCGACGGCAGGGTCGTGGAGCAGGCGAATAATGCCAAGGCGGCCACGGCCACGCAGGTTCTGGGCGTCACGCTGGAAGCCCCCACGGTCAACGAAAAGGGCGTCGCCACGGAGATGACCCCTAGTGAGACCAACGAACTGGGAGAGCTGATCCCGGTGTCGACCACCGGTGCCCAGCGCCTGACTGCCGCGCTGCAGATCCTCAAGGCGCTGGAAAACAACGACATCGTGGGCGAAGCCGCCAGCGTGGACGTGACCAGCACCGAGGATATTATCCTCTGGTACGGCACCCGGTATCAGGTCAATCTGGGCGACACATCCCGCCTCGATTACAAGGTTGACTGCATGAACGACGCCATTTTGCAGATGAGCGACTACCAGAGCGGCGTTCTGGACATCAGCTTCACCATCTGGCCGAATCAGGTGGGCTATACGCCTTTCGCATGATGTTATTATTTTGTAAATAATTTGCCGAAATGCCAGATTTTCTATTGACCAAATCGGGTTTTCGGGATAGAATGGGAAAGTACAGATGCAAAATTCAGGCAGCAGCGGCTCCGCCGTGTCTGCGAAAGATACATAGGAGGAAGAGATTATGTCCGAAACTATACAGGATCGCGTTGTGAAAATCAAGGTGATCGGTGTCGGCGGTGCCGGCAACAATGTTATCAACCGCATGATCGATGCCGGTGTAGGCGGCGTGGACTTCGTCGTGGTCAACACCGATAAGCAGGATCTGAATAAATCCGTCTGCAAGAACAAGATCCAGATCGGCGAGAAGCTGACCGGCGGCATGGGCGCAGGCTCCAAGCCCGAGATTGGCAAGAAGTCCGCCGAGGAGTCCCGGGCTGCCATTTCCAAGGCACTGGAAGGCACGGACATGGTCTTTATCACCGCCGGTATGGGCGGCGGCACCGGCACCGGCGCGGCTCCCATCGTGGCCGATCTGGCTCACGAGGCCGGTATCCTCACGGTCGGCGTTGTCACCAAACCCTTCAAGTTCGAGGGCGCGAACCGGATGCGTCAGGCTGAGCAGGGCATCACCGATCTCAGCGGCAAGGTCGATTCTCTGATCATCATTCCCAACGATCGTCTGAAATACGTCACCGACCAGAAGATCACCTTCGCCAACGCCTTCGGCATCGCCGACGATGTGCTGAAGCAGGCTGTGACCTCCATTTCCGAGCTGGTGGGCTTCTGCAAGAACGTCATCATCAATCTGGACTTTGCCGACGTGTCCGCCGTCATGAAGAACGCCGGACGCGCCCACATGGGCGTCGGCACCGCTTCCGGCAGGGAGAAGGCCGAGCAGGCCGCCACGGCCGCCGTTTCCAGCCCGCTGCTGGAGACCTCCATCAACGGCGCTACCGGCGTGCTGGTGAACGTCACCGGCTCCAACGAGATGACTTTGGACGACGTGGAGACCGCTGCCGGGATCGTGCAGGAAGCTGCCAACCCCGACGCCAACATCATCTTCGGCGCTACCATTTCCGACGAATTTCAGGATGAAATGCGCGTGACCGTAATCGCCACCGGCTTCGAGATGAAGCCCGAGAGCTTCGCCCCCAGCGCCGGCGCGGACAAGACCGCCCGCCCCGGCAAGCCCAGCTTTGTCCCCGACGACATTGATACCCCCGTGGCCGCTTCCAAGCAGCCCACCAAGCCGGCGGACATGAGCGACATCGACGAGATTTTCAGCATTTTCAAGCGCTGATAAAATTGGGATAATGTACCGCATCCCGTCCCTTTCGGGACGGGATGTTTGCTGTAGCGGGGAGGAAAGCTATGGGTGCCTATGAAGCGCTGGCGGCCAGCTACGACCGCCTGACCAATGATGTGGACTATGGGGCAATCGTGACCTTTTATGAGGAAATTTTGAAAAAAGAGGGGTTAAAGCCCCGGACGGCAGTCGATCTTGCCTGCGGCACCGGTTCGGTGTCGGCAATCCTTGCCGGGAAGGGACTTTCCGTCATTGGCGTGGATATGTCCGAGGAAATGCTCACCGCCGCCCAGCAAAAATGCGCAGACCTGCCAAACCCGCCCCGCTTCGTCCGCCAGAGCCTGCAAAGGCTGTGCCTTCCCAGAGGCGTCGACCTCGCCGTCTGCGCGCTGGACAGCCTCGACTATATCACGAATCCGGAGGACTGCAAAGAGGCCATCCGGCGGGTCTGGAAGGCACTGAACCCCGGCGGGATATTCATTTTCGACGTGAACACCCCGGAAAAACTCCGCGCCATGGACGGTCAGGTGTTTCTGGATGAGGACGATGATGTCTACTGCGTATGGCGGGGCGAATTTGACGAAGAAAGCAATATCTGCTCCTACGGCATGGATTTGTTCCAGCGCCGGGGGGAAACGTGGGTTCGTTCTTTTGAAGAACACAGGGAGTATGCCTATTCTCAGGAGCAGCTGACGGCCTACCTGAAAGCGGCGGGCTTCACCAACATCGCGGTCTACGCCGACCGCCGTTTTGAAGCGCCCGTGGCGGGGGAGCAGAGAGTATATTTTAAGGCGAGAAAGGGAAAGATAAAATGAAGGATTACTTAGTCCGGGGCATGAGCATGGACGGTTTTGTGAAGACCGTGGCCATCCGCTCCACGGAGCTTGTGCGCCGGGGTGCCCAGATTCAGAAAACGACTCCCAACGCCACTGCGGCCTTTGGACGCTGCCTGACGGCGGCTTCCATGATGGGCAACATGCAGAAGGTGGAGGACGGCTCCATGACGCTGCAGGTGCGGGGCGGCGGCCCCATCGGCACCATCACCGTGGTGTCCGATTCCGTGGGCAATGTCCGGGGCTGCGTCACCGAGCCGCGGGTGCCGCTGGTGGAGAAATACCCGGGAAAGCTGGACGTGGGCGCGACCGTCGGCACTGACGGCACGCTGACGGTCATCCGCGACCTGCAAATGAAGGAGCCGTATATCGGCTCGACCCAGCTGGTCTCCGGCGAGATCGGGGACGACGTGACCGCCTATTTCGCCCAAAGCGAGCAGACGCCCACGGCCTGCGCCCTTGGCGTGCTGGTTGACCGCGACCAGAGCGTAAAGGTGGCAGGTGGTTATCTGCTGCAGCTGCTGCCCGGCGCACCGGACGAAGTGATTGACGCGCTGGAAAAGGGCATTTCCCGGGCTGGGGCGGTGACGCCCATGCTGGAAGCGGGCATGACCCCGGAGGACATTCTGGGGCAGGTCTGCGGAAGTCTCGGCGTGGCGTTTCTGGAAACCACCGAGGTGACGTACAAGTGCTACTGCGCCCGTGAGCGGGTAGAGCGCGCCCTGATAAGCCTTGGCAGGAAGGAATTGGAGGAGATCCGGCAGGAGGGCAAGACCTTCCCGGTAGAGTGCCAGTTCTGCGACGCGGTTTACAGCTTCACGCCGGAGGATATTGGAAAACTGTTGGAAAAAATTTGATATTCGACGGAAAAATGGTGGGAAACGGTGATTGCCCCTAAGCAAAATTCCATAGAAAAAAACGGAAAAAATGCTTGACAAAAAAGGGGTTTCTGTGTATAATAAACCACGTCGCTGAGGTGAAGAGCCGACGGCGGCGCTGTTTGGGAGCATAGCTCAGCTGGGAGAGCACATGCCTTACAAGCATGGGGTCACAGGTTCGAGCCCTGTTGTTCCCACCATTTATCTGGCCCGGTGGTGCAGTCGGTTAGCACGCCAGCCTGTCACGCTGGAGGTCGACGGTTCGAGTCCGTTCCGGGTCGCCAAATAAAAGCATCTATGGTGCAGTTGAGCAGAGATTTCTGCTCAATATGCCTCTGTAGCTCAGTAGGTAGAGCAGAGGACTGAAAATCCTCGTGTCGTTGGTTCGATTCCGACCGGAGGCACCATTCTACTGGCCCCGGAATCGAAGCAATTCGATTCCGACGGTCGGCACCAGATGCGGGCGTAGCTCATCCGGTAGAGCGCCACCTTGCCAAGGTGGAGGTAGCGAGTTCGAGCCTCGTCGCCCGCTCCAGAAAAAGATAAGGAACGCGCAGCGTTCCTTATTTCATATGGTACCGTGGCCAAGTGGTAAGGCAAAGGTCTGCAAAACCTTCATTCGCCAGTTCAAATCTGGCCGGTACCTCCAGAAGTGATGTTCACTTTTGATCTCGGACGCAAAAAGTTCGGACAAAAGTGAACATTTCTCTTTTATTTGCCATTTTAGCACCTGCGATGTTTGAAATTTTAGGGTAAAATGTTAACACAAATTTTTGAGTTTCCATTGATCTCCTCCCATCTTTGGAGCCGGTCGGAAACGGTTTTGCCTGATTCATGCGTAGTATGAGCAGCGCCTTTTTTGATTTCAGGGGAAATCTGAAAAAGGGCGCTGATTTTGTATAGAGTTTTCAGAAAGTTATCATTTTTAAACCTGCCGGGATTTTTGTGGTGTGAAGCCATAAGAATCCCGGCTTTTTTCATTTTCAAAAAGGGCGCTTGCTTCCAGCTCCCGATTATCAGCCGTTCTCCCGTAACAAGGAGAGCGGCTTTTTTGTTTTCAGAGGCAATTACCAGCGTCTAAAAAAAGGCGCCGGGGAATATGGAGGTAAAAAGTGAAGGATCAAATGAGTTCCAAATCTATGAGAACTGTTCCGGAATACCGTTCTCATACTGGCCCTCCCGGTTTCGCAGAAAAGCCTGTATGCACGGAAACTCCCTTGTGTGAAGGGTGTCCGTTCCCAAGCCATGGTTTTTTGTGCCAAGGCGGGGACGGGGAGTGTATGCGCACGCGATTGATGAAATTATCTGATAGGGAGGAAAAAAGCAAATGAATATGCCGTTTCCTAGCCGTGAGCAGGTGGAGTCTATCCGAAAGAATTATCCGCCCGGCACACGCGTTATGCTGAACAACATGGATGACCCATACTCTCCAGTGGAATCTGGAACCCGTGGTACTATGCGGTACGTGGACGATTCCGGTCAGCTCGGCGTTGCCTGGGACAATGGGCGCAGCCTGTCTCTCATTCCCGGTGAAGACAGCTTCCGCAAACTTACCCAGCAGGAAATTATTCAGGAGCAGAGAATGAAAATGGAGGAGATGAAGCCGTGAGGATACGGACAATCTCGACGGGGCAGCTCCGCCGTATGGGAGATCAGGAGGGGCTAGTCCTTCAAGGCTGCGGCGGCGACCTACAGGAATGGGTGGATGGCATCAATGAGATTCTCGCTCAGGAAGGCATTCTCAAAAAGGGCGCTGGTTTCGAAGAAGCCTATACCTTCCGGCATGACGGGCTGACCTGTATGCTGTTCCCCTTCAAAGAGAATATGGAACTGGACATGGGAAAACTTGCTATATGGCGGCTGGCATCCTATTCCACCTTCGGCGGAACATGGTTGTCTGACTATGTACCGAACCGACTGGGCGGTTTTATTCAGGAACAGAAGTCCTCGCTCGAAGGTGCTAAAACCGACTGCCCGCTCATAGGTGAGGACGGCAACATATTCCATATTATGGGAATTGCCTCAGAGACACTCCGGGAGAATGAAGTCTATCGTGCATTTCTGCGGCTGTACAGTAATTTGAGGGATCATCCAGAGGTTCTGGACTTCCCAATCAAGAAACTTACAGAGATTCGCAGCCGACAGATGCTTTGGAGTCCGGCTGTGGTGGAATTGAACAGGGAAATATCGGATGTTTTAAGTCAGAGTCACGCTTTGAGCCTGCTGAACAAGCAGGGGCTGGTTGACTCTGATATTTTTATATCCAAAAGCAATCAGCTGGCAGAGCAGCTTCGCAAAGCCAAGCAACAGAAAGAGATACTTCTGAAAAAGAAGGAAATCGATGTCATCGAGCAGACCAAATCTTTACAGGGAGCCCTTCGGGATGGCCCGGAGTATTTGGAGAACTTTGATGAGGAGCTGTTCTGCGAACTGATTGACAAAATCATTGTGGAAAGCAGTATGAAAATCCGGTTTCGGCTGAATAACGGCATGGAACTGCCGGAGCATATCGAAAGGACGGTCAGGTGATGGGAACGAACAGAAAATTGCCCTTTGGCTATCGGATGGAATTTGGAAGAATCGCAATCCATTTGGAGGAAGCCAACTGGGTGCAGCACATCTTTACGCAGTATAATCAAGGTGTGTCATTTCAGGGGATTACCGATAAAATGCGAAACTCCGGAATGCCATATGACGGGGACAAGCAATGGAATAAGAATATGATTGCAAGGATCCTGCCGGATTACCGGTATTGCGGAGACAGGGGGTATCCTGAGATTATTGACGAAGTGACCTTTCAAAAAGCTGCGGAGAAAAGAAAAAAGAAGTCAGCCTCGCAGCGAAAGACGAAGGCACAGGCTGCTTTACGAAAAAAGTGCGTCGGAAGAATGACACCATACATAGAGAGTGAGGTGCTGCATCTGCTGAATTGCCTTGCCAAGAATCCAGAGCGAATTGTAACACCACAAATACACCGTGCGCACTCCCAGAGGCTGGATGTGCTGAAATCCGAGCTGGAGGGGCTTATCGGTCAACTTCCGGTGGATGAAAACCGCGCCCGCGAGGTGCTGCAGGAAATTGCCGCAGAAATGTATGCGGACATTGATCCCAGAGAGTACGAAACCCAGCGGCTGCGAAGACTGTTTCAAGGGGAAGTGCCAAGTTCAGAGCTGGATGCCAATCTTATCGCAATGAGCATATCTGCTGTTCTGGTGGATGGCAATGGATATGTCTGACTCGGGTCGAACAGAGCCGGGAACAGATGCATCAGAAGATCGATGATCTGTATGACGAGCTGGTTCAAAAGATTCTTATGGAGGAAAAGAGGCTGACAATGGACGACGGTGAACAACTGTTGTCACTGGCGGCAGACCCGGCACGGTTCAAGGGACTGAAGCCATCTCGGCTGTTATTCCCGGATGGCAGCGTAGTGATTGTGCAGAATTGGCGACAAGCCATTCTGGAAATCCTGCGGGAATGCAACAAAGACCTGATTAGACATGACCGGATGATGCGGCTCTGCGACTTGGTAGCGGGCAGATTGCGCCCACTTCTCAGTGGCAGTCCAAAGGGAATGAATGTACCTGTCATGATTGACGAAGGGCTGTATCTGGAGGGAAAACTGGATACGGAGTACCTCATCAAGACTGTGAGGGATCAGATATTAAATCCTGCTGGTTATGACTATGATAAGATCGGCTTGGCTGTCTACGATCCGAAACAGGAGATGGTACAGAAGAGCCAATCAATGCAGATGTAACACTCTGCTGGATGACGGAACTGAAATTGACTAGGCAGTCACCCTTGACAGACGGCGGAATCGTGGTATAATGAACGTAGAAAAGGGCGTTGCGACAAGCGGTTAGCCCGAAGAAGCTAGGTTAACAAAGCAAAAGCCCTGAAACCGTCACTTGGCCGAGTGGCGGTTTCTGCTTTTTACCCTGATCGTCACAGTCCAGTAAAGGATATGGAAGGTCAATGTAATTGGCATGACCATCACCCCCTTTCGGGTGGTGTGGCTAACCGCCTGCCGTTGTGCAGCGCCCGGTTCTCGAAAGAACCATATTTATTCTACCAAAATGTGACATGATGTTGAAAGGCTCAAGGGTCTCCATACCGGGTAAAGGCTTTCGGTTGGTGCAAGCCGCCGCAAGACGCATGGCAAAGTAGGTCTTGCCCTCGCCGGGGTTGCCCTGTATGATGGTCAGCTTTCCAA
>OKSC01001611.1_pt1 | contig 21664 bp, 19 predicted proteins | sample 1601161 | NCBI WGS metagenome assembly OKSC01 (sample SAMEA3541552, study PRJEB24748) | human gut metagenome | biome: human gut; feature: human-associated habitat; material: faeces | place: China | collected 2012
TTAAGTCTCTAAAGGCCATTGGGAAGAATCAAGCATTTTACAGAGCTTCCTTAACGTTTTCGCAGAAGATGACCTTCGGTTTGTGCAACTCGCAAATCCGGACGACATCCTGAAAGAGCGTGCCTCGGCAAAGACCTTTGTAGTCGTCGTTGAAACCCTGACGTTTTCCTGCCAATGAAAAAGCCTGGCAGGGGAAACCGGCCAGACAAATGTCAAAGGGCTTAATGTCCTTTTCGTCAATCTTGGTAATGTCTCCGGCAATCTCAAAATCGTCGGAGAAGTTGGCACGATAGGTCTTTTGGGCGTGCTGATCCCATTCGCTGACAAAGCTTGTTTCAAGCTCTGGTCCGAAGGCTTTCTCAAAGCCCAGACGGATTCCTCCGATGCCTGCGAAAAGGTCAATTGATTTCAGTTTGTTGGTCATTCATTCCTCCGAAGTGCCGATTTTAGCGGCTCTCTCGGGCGGCTGTTGATTGGAGATTTCCCGGAATTCATCCGAAGATTTCAGCCAACTTATTGTCTCTTCGACGGTATTTTCAGAAAGTTTTTTGTTTCCGAATGCACAGGTCCAGACGACGAGAACTCTCCAGCCGTCTTTGCGAAGCTCTTTGATGTTCTTTTCATCGCGGGCCATATTGCTCTCGATCTTCTTTAGCCAGAAGTCTCTGTTGGTTTCGGGGATCCTGCTCTTAGGGCAGCCCTGATGCCCGTGCCAAAAGCACCCGTTGACGAAAATCACAGCCCCGTACTTCTTCAGAACAATATCGGGCTTCCCGGGCAGTTTCGAGCAGTTGAGGCGGTATCGGAAACCTGCCTTGTGCAACGCTTTGCGCAGAAAAACTTCGGGCTTTGTGTCCTTTGAGCGGATCTTTGCCATATTTCTGCTTCGTGCTTCTTTGGTAATTCTGTCCATATTCGCTCGCTTTTGCTTTCGGTCAATTATGCGCCGTCACAGGCGGCCAACTCCCAAATTTGTCCCTTTTTACTCCCAAATCCGTACACATTAGAAGTTGTTTTACTCCCAAATCTGTCCCCTTTTAAAAAGTAGAAAGGAAACTTTTTCTTTTAAATACAGACAGTTGGATGAATCGCAAAAATATGGAATCCGGGGATTTCTTAGGCAAAACCGATTTACTCCCAAATCTGTCCCCTTTTAGCAGCACCGAAGAAGAATATTATCTTTAATAATCATAAGGTTGAATACTATTTTTTCACTCCCAAATCTGTACACAATTAACGGGAAAGTTATGGATTCGGACACCGTGTAAACCCTTTGAATTGTGCGATTCACACTGACGGCGGGCAGGAAAAACGGGATTCCGACGCCCGTCCCATTTTTACTCCCAAATCTGTACGCAATAGAGTCCGAAGCAACTCCCAAATCCGTACACAATTGAGTTGATTTTTCACGTATGAATCCGGCTCAAAAACAGAGTCAAAATTTAAACTCGAAAGAGAGGGCTGCCCCGTACTTAACTAAATAAACCCTTTTAAATTAAATGAGGGGATAAATGTTAATAACTTCACTCCCAAATCTGTCCCCTTTTCGAAAGTTATTCACTCCCAAATCTGTCCCCTTTTCGGAAAATTTACTCCCAAATCTGTCCCCTTTTAGCGGGGGAAAAATCAAAGAAGATTTTGAAATAGAGGGGCAAAAGGAGGAGGCCCCAAATGAAGTAAAGATTAATATTAATAAAGAATGAATTGAAGGAGAAATTGTTAATAACTCATCAAAAAAACAGACCTAAAAAACAAAAAAAATTTTTTTGATTTTCAAAACGCTCTTCGAGCGTAGGGCTGCCAAGGAGGAAGTTGGACCTCTTTCCGTGCTTAATCAAATGAGAACTTTACTGTCACAAATCGGGCAGACTCGGAAATAATTGATTGTGTTGGTAGCCAGAAAGTCGTTTCCGCACGCCGGACATTTGGTCAGCACGGCGAAAGCAAGCGGGTACTTAAAGGCTTTCAGACGACAGAATTTGGTGTAAGAAGTTTCATCAACTTCCGCTCGGTCGAATATGTTCAGCGCAACTCTGTCGTAAAACCAATTAAAGGTCTGATAAGTCAAAATCGTAAAGGCCGCTGTTGGGTCTATTTTTACGGGACTCCACTGCGTCCACCGGTCGGTGTTTTCGGCCAAGATTTTTATGAAGCTAAGAGCTGTTGCAAAGGCCCTGATGTCTGTGAATTTATTGATTTTCGAAGACGACAACAGGTTGTAGAGGGCAAGAAAGATCCGATAAGTCGCTTCGGCTTCGGGATTGGCCCCGTCAATCTTTGAAAAATCCGCTTTGCTTGCTTTTTCCCGAACGGGCGCGGCAAGGACACGAAGCTTCCAAAAATTTGTCGCATCGGCCACAAGGTTTCTGTCTACGCCGAAATTCAGCAGGAAAGCGCCGTTTTCAATGTCTCTTCTTCTGAAGAAGGAATCATCCGGATCCGCATAATTGGTATTTAAGACGTTTGACTGGAAGATCTCAAGACTTTCGCCCACAGAAGAGAGGGGCTTGTACTGAGTCTTCGAATTAAGCGAAATGTATTGGAAGAGATAATTGAAAAATGAGTTTTTATCCTTAAATTCGATCAGCTTTACCAGAGGATGGACTTTGAGAGAAAAAGAGTTCTCTGAGAGCCAGTCTCTTCGTTGGGAATTCGAAAGAAGTTTCAGAGATTCCGAAATCGAAGAAGGTATGCCCGTCATTAGTTCCGACAGAATCGGACTGACTTCGGACAGACGGATCGCGAGCTCCACAAGGTCCTGCTTAATGCTGTCCAGAATAAGTTTTTTGTCGCGGCGAATTTCAACGGAAGCGAATTCTTTTTTCCTGAGGTCGGCGCTCAAAAGAGGAAAATAAAAATTCTTCTCGTTCGAAGCGTTCTTCAAGTTTTCCAAATCAAGCGAGGAAATGTCCATTCTCTCCGTGGCAAGCAGCGTGCCGGCGTCATCGGAGAAAAGTTGCTTTGCGGATTGAGAAATTCCGGAAAGAGAAGACTTTGCTCTTTCCAGGCATTCAACCAGCGCTTCGGCTTCAAAAGATCTCTGTTTGTCCGGATCGGAAAGATCCTCGTCCGGCTTGCCCTCTGAAACCGAATAGTGACCGACATCAAACTTTTTCATAACTGTCAATGGAAATACATGAATAAAAAAACGGATTTCTCATCCGTTGGTGCGTTCCATATTAGCCGATAAGGAAGTGAATGTTCAGCGGATTTTCAACAGATTCGCCATTACAACATATTGAATAATAAAGAAAAATTGGTGCCTAAACAGAGATTCGAACACGTAATCCGAATGTTACGGAAATAAATTGTGATTTATAATTGTTAAAATCAATTGATTTATAAAAATAAACGTAACGACATGGCTGAAAGTTCATTTGATTTCGGAAAGAGCGCCGATTGTTATGTCCCTGAATACCGAAGCCAATACCACTGCGGATGGCTCAGGGCCTCGGCCCTGTGTTACGTCTTTTGCCTCGAAAGAGAGCAATTTCTGGAATATATCCGGTGTGCGGACTTTCCGAAGCCGACCAGAATCAGCCGTGTCATCAGAGTTTGGAATGTTTCTGAAGTGGCCTATTGGCTGAAAAGAAACAAACGAAATCGGCGTGCCGAAGACTACATCGCCAAAGTGGAAAACGAGATCCACGTTAAGGCCATAGTCAACATCCCCATCCTGATGAAAAAAGCAACGCTTGCGCGTTATATCGGTATCACCGCGCCCGTTATGGAGCTTCTTGTCAAAAGAGGAAACGGCTTTCCCAAAGGCGTCAAGGCTTTTGCTTCCGTTCCTCAGTATTGCGTTTGCGACGTTAACGACTGGATGTTCTCCAACCGGGTCGAAAACCCGAGAAGGCTTGTCTTTTTTTGAGGTTTGCCAACTATGGGAAAGATCAATACAAAGCCTCCTGCCGAGCTTTCTCCGAAGGAACTTGCTTACCAAGTCAAGCTTTCGAATATGTTCGTGCGCTCCTCGAAACAGTTGAGCGTTTTCGAGACAAGAATCATCGTTTTGGCGCTTGCGAAAATCAACTTCGAGGAGGAGGTCAGCGAAAGTCAGGAGATTTGGCTCACTCTTGAAGACGTGAAGCAAATGGGAGGAAATTCAAACAACTCCTATGCGTTGATCAAGAAAGCGGCTAATGAGGCTTACGAGCGCAGTATTGAACTTACCGATTTTGACGACAAACCGGGCTGGAAAAAGAAATTCAGAATCTTTCAGTCCTGCACCTTCGACGAAAAAAAGCAAATGATCGGACTGAGGTTTTCTTACGACTTTCTTCAGCACGTAAGTATCCTCAGAAACTTCATTCTGTTTCTGCCCAGAGAGCTTAAAGGCTTCTCAAGCAACTACTCGTCTTCTCTTTACCTGAGACTCATGATCCAGATGAAGGACAAAGCAACAGGCTTGCCCAAAAACAAATGGACTGAGACGATAAAGATCGACGATTTGCGCTGGGCGCTTGGCTGCAATGAAGGCTCATATCCCGTCCTTAAAGATTTCAAGAGACGCGTCTTGGATCTCAGTACCAAAGAAATCAATGAAAGCCCTCACACGCGGTTCGCGATTTCTTATGAAAACGACAACAAAACAAAGGAGGGCAGGAAAGTTACCGCTCTGAAGTTCAACATGGAATCCAAAAAAGGAGATCTGCCCGAATCAGATTTTGATTACTTGTTTTTTGGTGCCGGGAAACCCGACAAGATTTCCAAGAAAAAACTAGTCTTGACGGAAGCTCAGTTGGACATGGTGAGCGATTGGCTCTCCGGCAACAACGGCTCGCGGAAGCTGGAAAATTCCGGTTTTACGGTTTCACAATTCTATGAATATCTGAGAAAAAACCGACTGATTCCTTTGAACCTCGATGTAAATAATCCGGCGGTTTATAAAAAATGGCTCATTGAAAAACTGAGCCATCCCGACTTTGTTGAGGCGATAAGTCCATTCCTGAAAAAGCTCGGTTTTCGGTAAAACTTTTCAGTACATCCGTAAGAGCAGGGATAGACACCGTTTCTCCGAAACGGAAAAACTTACCCCGATTTGCGCTCCTAACCAATCTGAAATCAAAAACACTGAAAAATCATTGGGATACAAAGGTAATAAGTATTACCCCTTAATTAGAATTTTGGATCACCCAAAATGTAAAAAATTTAAAGTAGGTAATTCCATTGATTAAAACAACTTCAAAAGATGAATAAATATCGCTAAAATAGAAACAAGATGTAAACCAATAAAAACCCAACGGAGAATAAATAATGTTTTTGAAGGAGGTCAGCGGATTTCTGTTCCTGGTCGGCTTCTGTTGTCTGGCCGTCGGAACGCTTTCGCTTTTTTCCGAATCCAGAGAAATCATCAACTTCATTTCTCCGCTCATGGTTTTGACAGCCGTGATCTTCTTCATGTTGAGTTTCGCGGGCTTTTCAGACGGAAGCGGAGGTCGCTTATGACTGACAGAACAAAGACATTGTTCGGCTTCGCGGTTTGCATCGAAGATTTATTGACTCGGATTCTCCGTGTCTTTCCGAATGGAAAGTTCAACCCATCCCCCCGGGTTACAGATGAGTTATCTGCCGGAAAGACACTTTCGCGCCTGCAACAACGACCCAAAAATTCTTCTTTTATCATTCCTTCCTCGGTCGGAATAATTATTTCCTTGGGAATTTTTTTAGGAAGTGCTGTCCGTTCGGGCAGCGGCGCGGTTTTCTATTCTCCTTCGTTCTCCGACTGCCGGTGAAAATCATGCGAATCAACAACAAAGAATATCCCAACGTTTCACTGAACGTAGTCGGTGACAGAAAAGAGCCCGGTCTGACGGGTATGAAGAAGATCTGCCTCTACGAAGCCACGATTAAATGCGGCAAAAAAATTCAAGAAATGCGTTCCGAGCATTTGGGTGAGCTTCAAAGCTGGATAGAGCGGGAGGTGGAGCCCAAGATGGCCACGTAAAAGTTTAGGCCCGGGCGCTCACGACTGACTGCAAGTCAGAGGCTTCTTTCCCTGGCAGGACACAGAAGCCCCCGGGTCGTCCGAATTACAAAAGTCCTGCCCCGCACGAAAGAGCGGTGAGAGTTTTTCTTTCGGTTCGTAACGTGAGCAACAGTCCTGCCAAGCTTTGTGAAGAAATCGTTATGAACAACAACAGTCAAATCCCAAACAGACGGTTTCCCGACAAGCGGAAGCCCAGGAATTCTGCACCCATTTTTCCTCCCCTCGGCTTACGAAAAGGCTTTTGAGTTTTGAAAACCTTTTCTTAAACCAATGACAAATCCTATAGGAGGAAAACATGGCAGAAGCAATTCACATTCAACGTGTGACTCTTTATCTCAAGAACGGAACAAATCTGATCGTGGATCTTAAAGCCGAAGATCCGCAAAAGGTCGATCCCCAAATCACCGCTCTTGGAAAAGTGTTGGCCGACCCTGAAGCACAAGAGAAAGTTTTTATGTTTCAGGGACAACGCGGCTTTTGGATTCGCATCAAAGAAATAGTTGCTTTCGATGCAGTTTCTCTCATTCTCACGCCGGCCGAAAAAGAAAAAGCTAAGGCCGAATAAAAAACACATCCCCGAGGAGGAGATATATGAACAAAATCTTTAAGAAGGTTTGGAATCGGAGGCGGGGATGCTTCGTCGCCGTTTCCGAAGCTATGACGGCAGCAAGTCAAAATGCCGGTAAAGCGGCAGTTGTCACGGCGGGTCTCGTTCTGGGACTTATGTCAACGCCGACATACGCCATTTACAAACATATCTATGCCGGTCAATCGACGGCAGGCCAAAATCTTGACTATGCAGAACAGGATTATTCACTAAATCTGCATGGAAACTACACAGTAGGTGCTGGCTCTAATGTCTCCTGGTCGGTGCGAGGAAAAGCATCTTTTAACATTGGGCCAGCTGACACAGTTACTACTGTTAACGGGAATCTTTTGCTCAATTCGTGGCATAGCGGTGATTTGGGTCACTTTACTTGGGACAGATCAAATTCCATTCTGGTTAACAATACCGGCACTCTTTATATCGGTGATTACGACGAGATCGGGAATCTTACCCGCGGCGGAACAAACGGGAGTAATAACCTTACTGAATTTCGGCTGAAGGATTCGTCCTCGATAACAATTAACGGCAGAGGTTTTTCCAACACTACCTTTGTTCAAGAAGGTAATAGCGTCCTCTCTATTAACGGTTCCGGGATGGTATTTGACGGTCCCTTGCAAGTAAATGGAAACTCTCGCGTTGATGTCCATAGCAACCTTCAAACGCGAAGCAACTCGTATATGACCGGAGGAACTATCAATCCATACGGTAATTGGATAAATACAGGTTCTTTTAATTTACAGGGCGGAAATGTAACTGCTGCCAACGGAAGCCTTACCAATAACGGTACAGTGACGCAAACGGGCGGAAACTTCTCTTCCAAGCTGACCGGCAGCGGCACATACAACTATAACGGCGGCTCTTTCAACGCTGCTAAAGTATCAGGGGATATTGTCGTTAATATCGCATCCGGTCTTGGCGCTTCCACTTCGAACTTTGAAGGCGGGAACATCAACAACCGAGGTACGTTAACGGTTAACGGAGGCTGGTACAAGAGTCTCAATAATTACGGTACAGCAAACTTCAACGGCAATGCAACAATTGCCAAAACCACCAACAGCGGCACTATCAATACATATGGTGATGTTAATTTCTCAGACAGATTAAACACGTCGGGAACCTTAAACACACATGATGGTGTTTGGTCTTTTGGATCTGCCGGTGTTTTGGCAGTAAACGGCGGAGTCGTTCAAACGAACAATGCCTCTAACGTCTTCGATGAATTAGGAACTACTGCTCAACAAGAGCTTCACTATATTGGTTTGAATTCTGTTGTGCTACAAGAAGTTAAAACCAGTTTGACCGACTTCTTTACACAGTATGCTCCCGGTTCCATCGCTCAGAAACTTATCAATCACACCTCTTTCACGGGCGGAACTGTCGTAGTTTCCGGTGTGAACATTACCCAAACCCAAGCCGACGATCTGACAAAGGCATTCAAAGACCAGTTTGGAAGCAATACAAAGCTTGAGTTCCAAGGCACGATAGCCGGCGTTTCACATGATGATAAGTTGACCGTTGCAAAAACGAACGAGCTTTACGACAACGTTGAGCATCTTCGCGATGTGATTTTCGTTGACAGAAACTTGGAAGGTGAAAACGGCGCAATTGTTGTCGGAGACTCCGGTTTACGCAACAACACAGGCTTTACGGGCATCAACGAAGCAACCGGAACCACCATCCAGGACGGAAAAGAGCTGACACTGATCGGAGGCAAATCCGACGGTACGGGTACTCGCTTTACTCTTGCCGATAAGATCATCTCTGTCGCAGGAAAAGGTGCCAAACTTATCCTCGGTAGCTTGGGCGTTAAAGATTCTTCTGTCTACCAAGGTCAAGCTGAAGAAGTACAACTCTCCAACGGCGGAGAACTGAGGATTGCAGCAGGCGACTACCTGGTCAAGAATCACACATCTTCAGGCGGTATTACAACCGTGAATTCGAATTCAACATTCCGAAGCGACAAGGCAACGCTTACGGGTGCAACATTCGAGAATAACGGAACAACTGAACTTGGTTCTTTAGAAGGTTGGAACGGCGCAAGACTCACTAATAACAAGAAACTTACCGTTACAGGTGAAACCCAGTTCGGCGGAATTTTCACTAACAACAAAGATGCCACTTTAAAGGGAACTGCACATTTTGACGGTACGTTGGTTAATACTCAAGGCGCAAACCTTATTGCAAATACTGTAAATGTAATCGGCACCCTTGAGAATCTGGGTTATATGGAGGCCTTGGATGACTCAACGGTATACGGCACCCTTTACAATCCTGGAGAGATTCACCTCTTCAATACGGCAATCGGTGCCCGCGTCGATGAAAAGGGCGGCCATATCGGAAATACTTTCACGCTGATTGCTACGGGTAAGACACAGGTTGCCGGCTTGATCTCTAATGCTGCAACCGGTGACGCTCGATTCACGGGCGAAGGTTCCGAACTAACCATTCTCGACGGCGGCGTGGTTTCCAACAACGGAGAGCTGAGGGCAGACTCTTTGGTTGTCAACGCCGGCGGTCGTTTCATCAACGGTGACGAAAATCAGCAGACATTTGCCGTTTCTCCTTTGCGTCGCAAGGCATTGGCCCGCGTGGTTGAAAGAGCGGTAGAAATAGTCGCAAACAAGAATGTCATCGGTACTCAGGAAAACAACGGTATTGGTTACTACGGCGCAGGCACGATATCCGGCACTTTTAACAATTATGCGGGTGCTGAAGCATTCGGTGGTATCTCTGAGCATTTTGCAGACGGTGCCGGCTTGGAAATTACGAGCACAGGCCAACTGCATAACGCCGGAACATTCACTTTCGGCGGACATCTCACCAATGCCGGAACAATTGACGGAGACGGAACAATCATCTTCGCCAAGTCCGGTCTTGACGCCAACAGCTTCACAAACTCCGGAACTATTACCGTCGGATCTTTGCAGGCTGACGGAATCAACTATTCCCAGACCGCTGGAAATCTGACTTCCGGCAACGGCTGGTTCTCCAATTCTGTCGTTGCACTCACAGGCGGAGAGATGAGCCACGACCTTCTGGGCGAAGGCAACACATACAACCTTGGTTTGGGTTCCGGTTCCAATGACACAGCGTTATTTACCGTCGCAACTCTGGACAGCTCTTCAACTGTAAATATCAATCAAGGCGCGACGCTCAGAGCCGAAAAGATTGCAATGGACGGTCACAAGACCACCAATCTGCAAGGCGGACGCTTGTCCACGACTTTGGATCAGGTATTCGACGGGCTGGATTACAGTACGTTGAATTTAGATGCCTCAAGTCCTGACGATAAAGTTGAAGTCAGCAGCAATCCTCAGATCGTAACCGGTATTGGCGATGTAATCGGTTCTGTAGCCGAAGGTATCGCCTTTAAGTGGGGCACAGTCGCATTTGACGACGCTTCTTACAGTGCCGCGCTTGCCGGTGACGCTGTTAATAAACTCGTAGCCCTCGGCGACGTTCCTGCCGACAGACGCGGCGAGCTTGAAGTTGCTTTCAACGGTAAAGCCGCAGAGCGATTCAACGTCGATCTGGCTAATTCCATCAAAGCAACAATTGAAGGAAACCAGGCTTACGCAACATTTGCCAATGAAACGCTCTCCAATGAAACCACAGAAAATCCGGGAGCCACTTCCTTGGTAGTCGGCGTTAATGACAGAGGTCACGGTGTTGTTCCGACTTCCGGCACTCCGAACGTTCTGAGCCAGAATATGGGCTTTATGAACGTCACGGGCGTAACGGATGGTCTCTACATCAACAACGGCAGTCATTTCGTTTTGGTCGGACAGGCAAATCCCAATCCGAATCACGCTCCTATCGAGTTGGCTGACGGAACGGTCTATGTCGGAGGACAAAAAGCCGGAGCTGAAGACGTTACACCTGCCAAGCTCACGCTTGGTTCCTATGGTTCAGCAACGGCTACCAGAGGACATCTGGCAGCTTTGAATGTGGGTGTTGATCCGGCTTCCGGTCATGCAGGTGTCGGCGGTCAGGTTGTTGTGAAGAACGGCGAATTTATCGTTGACGCATTGAACAACGGTTCTTCCGGTCTCGGCGATGACAGAGAAGGACTGGTTATCGGAAACGCCAACGACAAGACTGCACAGTTAACCGTCGGAACTTACACTGCCGTCAGCGGCGGCTCCATGAGCAACCACGGTATCTTCAAGGCTACAACGATTGCCACGACCAACACCGAAAGTTCGTATCGTAACTTCGGAACATTCGAAGTCGGTACGGCTGACATCAGCGGCAAGATTGACAACATGGGCACTGCAACCTTTAAAGAACTGACCTTGCGTGAAGTAGGCTCGGTCAATGAAAAGGATGCAACCTTAACAGCCGAAAAACTTACTGTTGCGGGTAATGCTTTGTCCGGAGCCGACGGACGTCACCCTATTCACGGTGAATTGGAAAACAAAGGTCAGCTTACTGTTTCTGACGAACTGACTGTCGCGGGCGAAGTGACTAATAGCGGCGAACTCAATGCCGAGAAAGCCACAGTTCAGGCAGCCGCCTCCGACGTTGAAGGTTCAGAAGCAGGCAACTTCATCAACAAGGCTCTTGCCAAGGTCGATTCTCTGTTGACAGAAGCAGGATCCATTGTTTCCAACGCCACAGACGCAGTTCTGTCGATTGCCGGTCTTAACAACGCCTCCGAACTTCAGGGTACAGTCAACAACGACGGTACGATTAAGGTCGAAGGTACTCAGAGCGTTACCGTTGCAGACGGTGAGCTGAACAACAACGGCTCAATGGAAAACACCAACGCTTTGAACGTTGAAGGCGGACTTGTCAGCAACAAGGGCAACCTTGCTCTGACAGGATTGAACATCACCGGCGGTCAGGTTAAGAACGCTGCTGAAGCTCAATTCAAAGATTCCGGCGTGACCAAGATCGAAATGGCAGAAGCAACTGATGTTGCCATCGCCAATGAAGGTCATCTTGAACTTGCCGATCTGAAGCTTCTTAAAGGCAAGATCGAAGGCGGTTCTGTCGGTTCCAAGGAACTGACTAAGGCTGATGTTCAGAAGGATGCTTCCGTCGAAGCCGAAAGCGTTCAGTTCAATCATTTGAACAACGTCGGTTCTGTCAAAGCGACGAATTTTGCCGCAGCAAATGCCGAAAACTCCGGTACGGTTGAAGCAGGCAATATCGTCATGGCTGAAAACGACCGCTTCGTGAATATGCTTGACGGAACTACCAAGGCCGATAAGCTCGACATCGCTGGCGGTGAGTTTGTCAACGAAGCCGGCGATACTTCAGGAATCGTCCTGACGCAAATCGGTGCAGGCGGTCAGCTCACAGCAAACGGCGACACCAAACTTCAGCAGGTTGTATCCGAGGGCGGCACAATCAATCTGAACCAAGGCAGCCTCAATATTGCCGAGTTGGATGCCAAAGACTCCGTGTACAACCAGACAGCCGGAAACTTCAAAGCCGATAAAGGTTTCTTTGAAAACTCGACCTTGAATATCATGGGCGGCGTGTTTGACGCTTCCGAAGTCCGTGACGCCGAAGGCAATGTTACAGGTCTTCTTGGAAACAACGTTGTCAATATTTCCGGTCCGAATAAGACTCCGGTTATCAACAACGAAGAATCCGCTGAGAAAAAAGCTCATTACAAGGACAACCTGACTCAGGTGCTGGCAGGTGTCGTCAACAGCGACACAACCGTCAACATCAAGGAAGGCGGCGTTCTTGACGTTGCTGAAATCAAGCTCGACGGTTCCAAGGAGAACAGCATTAACCTCAAGGGCGGTGTTCTTCAGACAAGTGCCGATCAGATTTTTGGCTCCGTAACTACCGAAGCTATCCGAATCGACGCAGCCGATCCTGAAACCGGTACGGTTCAGCTTCCGACTACGGTTCTTACGGCTACAACGGTTGGTGCAGTCAAAGACGAAATCAAGACCGGTCTTAATGTCGAAAGCGGTAACCTCGCTCTTGACGACGATTGGTTCAGCTCTTCTTTGATTGTCAGCGTGACCGACAAGATCGCCAACGCATTTGAAAATGCGGCTGATCTGACGATCAATTTCCTTGGTCAGATGACCGCCCCGTTCACAGTAACAACGGCTAATGATCTTGAAATAGAAGGTCTCGATGTTGTTCTGAATCCGGGCATTGTCCTTAACACCACAACTCTGCACAACGAGTTTAAGGATGAGTACAACAAGGAAAACGACGCCAACCAGACCGTTAAGGGCTTGGTGATCGGTGCTGCTTCCAACGATGAAAATACCAACTCGATCAATATCAGCATGGGCTTCAAAGACATTACTCATGCGAATAAGGTAACGATTGAGGGCGGTAAGGAACTCGCATTGGTCGGGAATGCCGTAAACGCTATTCCTGAAGCTTCGTTCGGCGATGACGCCAACAAGCTCCTGAAAGACGCTGCAGACGGCGGTTCGATTGATGTGAACGACGGTAAGTTCACGTTCGGTTCTCACGGCGGCTTCACTCCGACTGTCGGTTGGATTCTTTCTTCCAATATCGGAGAAAACGGCTCTCTGGAAGCCAAGAACGGTGAATTTGCAGATTGGACCATTGCCAACAACGGTAACGTTCACGTTCACTCCAACGCGATCCTTCATACCAACAGCCTGACCGGAAACGGTGCCGCTGTTAACGAAGGCAAGGTCTCGCTGGATGAAAAGGACGGTACAGGCCCGACGTTTGACGTTGCCGGCTCTTTCACGAACAAGGGCGAAAATTCTGTTCTGGACGCCTCCAAGGTCGAAAAAGTCACTGTCTCGGGTACTCATGTCAACGAAGGTAAGGCCGACTACAAGGATATGCTTGTGGCTGAAGGCGGATCTTCGACCAACAGCGGAACCGAACAGGGCAACATCCTGACGGTTGAAGGCTCTCACGCCAACACCGGCACATCCATCTGGAACGGTGTCACCGTTGCCGAAAACGGCAAAGGCGAAAACGCCGGTAAGCTCGATGTCGGCAGTGTGTTCGACGTTCTCGGCGAGTTTGTCAACAAGGGCGCTGAAGCTGTTCTGGATGCTACCAAGACGGCAGTTACCAACGTTGCAGGCATCCTTCGCAATGAAGGTACGGCCAACTACGACGATATGACGATTGGCGACGGCGGCAAGTCTGAAAACGCAGGCTTCGAAAAAGGTGACATCCTCACGGTTGCAACAGGTGCCGAACACAGCAACAGCGGAACCTCGATTTGGAACAACGTTACTGTTCAGGACGGAGCCACTTCTACCGTTGAAGAAGGAGCCAAAGAGACGATCAATGACGCTTATGTAGTTGCGGGAGACCGTACAAACAAGGGCGAAGTTGATGCGACCGGTGTTGAAAATACCCAAGTTACGGGTACTCTCGACAACCAGGGAACCTCCAACTACAACGATATGACCGTTGAAGCGGGCGGCAAGTCCGACAACAGCGGTTATGAAAAGGGCGACATCCTTACGATTGCCGACGGCGGCGAACATACCAACTCCGGAACTTCTATCTGGAACAATCAGACAGTTAAGGAAGGCGGTACGTCCGTTACCGAAGAGGGCGGTAAAGAAACCATCAATGACAAATACGTCATTGAAGGCGATAAGACCAATAAGGCTGAAGTTGACGCCAAGGGCGTTGAAAATACCGAAGTTAAAGGTAACCTCGACAATCAGGGCAAGTCTGAGTACGACGATATGACCATCGGCGACGGCGGCAAATCCGACAACTCCGGCTATGAAAAGGGCGACATCCTTACTATCGACAAGGGCGGTGAACATGACAACAGTGGCACTTCCATCTGGAACAACGTTGTTGTGGCCGGCGGTGATGTAAACAACACCGGCGACATTGAAACTGAAAAACTGAAGATAGACGACGGCCTGGTCAACATCGGCGAAGGCAGTCTCAATGTCGGTGAAACTGATCTGAACGGCGGCGACCTCGTTATCGGCAACGATAAAGACAGAACCCCTGAAAACAGAGTCACGGCTGAGATCAATCCCAAAGACGACGTTATCGACACGAATATCTACGTGAAGAACAACGGCGATCTGAACCTCGGACCGAAGGGCGGACTCGATTGGGCCGACTCCATCGGATCTCCGACCGTACCGAGCGGAACACCGAGCAGACTTGTTATCACGACCAATGTGACGACAGGCCCCGGAGGTGGAATTGCAGTAGGTCCGGAAGTCTGGACGGATAAAGACAATCATGTCCAGATCGGAAACGGCGACCTCTACTTCGCTAAGGACTCTCTGACCGTAATCGACAGTTCCATCCTGACTGACGGTAAGTCTGCATTCAGCACAACTTCCGACGTTGCCAAGGTCACGGTTGAGCCGGGTGCAAATCTCGTCCTCGGCAATATTGAAGAAGTCGGCGACTACACAATCGTCAACGGCTACATCACAGGCGGAAATGAATCCGATGGTATGTGGACAGGCGGTTGGACTGGTGACAACCTCTACGCTCTGCCGCAGGACGGCTCCGGTATCAATTGGATCCTGAAGCTGCACAACGATCCGTCCAAGATCTGGGTGAATGCGACATTGGCTGACGTTCGCACTGTTTATCCTGACATTGCAATTCCGAATATCGCCAACGACGATATGCTCAACTGCAAGTCCGGTGATCCGGGTGCCGACTTCGTTTGCCGCGTACTTCGCGACAAAGAATTGGATGTTGCAGGCAAGACTAAGATTCTGAACTCCGTGGCTAATATCGCCTTCGCAGGCGGTGCTATGTCCGTAGCGATGAATGACTTGAACTCCGCAACCGATTCGATTGAAGGACGTGTCTCTATGAAGAACGAAGCCTTCACGGAATACGGCGTCATGCGTGAATGGGAACGCGGCAACGACCTGTGGATTGACGTTATTGGCGGCAAACAGAAATACAAGAGCCTGAGCGCTACGGGTATTTCCAAGGCCGGCTATGACACCAACTCCTACGGATTCGTCATGGGCTACGACCGCAAGTTTGCAGACAAACCGATTATCTTGGGCGCCGCCTTCAGCTACAACCACGGTTCGCTTGACTCCACAGGCGACGTTCTGAAGACAAAGAACAAGTACAACTCGTTCGGTCTGCACGCCTACGGTGCTTACGCTCCGGTCGAAAAGGTCAACCTCATCGGTACATTGAGCTGGATGCACAACTCCTCTGATATTACTCAGTCGATCAATGCAGCCGGATTCAATAAGGCTGATGCGGATGTCAAGACGAATATGTTCAGTCTCGGCGCTCGTGCCGAAGCGACTATTCCCGCCGGAAAAGCCAATATCGTTCCGCACGCCGGTCTCAGATACGTCTGGGCTAAGTCGGGCAATTACGATACGAAGGTTGACGGTAAGAAGGTTTGGAGCAACAAGGCCGATGCCACGAACACCTTCCAGCTCCCGATTGGCGTTGCGGTCAGAACCGACATTGCAACAGGCTCCGGTTGGAACGTTCGTCCGCAGGCCGACGTAACCGTCATCCCGCAGTTCGGCGATACGAAGCAGAAGACCAAACTGTCCAACTTCAATGGTGTCAGCGACAAACTCTCCGGCGAATTTGCAGGCAAGTTCGGTACGAACGTGAACTTAGGCGTCCAGGCTGACAAGGGCCCGGCTACCATCGGCGTCCGCTATGGCTTCACCGGCGGTACGAAGGGTAAGGCCGACCATATGTTCAAGCTTGAAGCCCGTTATCGCTTCTAACATAAACCCAAGCCGCTTCTTCTGAGGCGGCTGCCAAGAAAGGAGAGGTCTAAAAAATCTCTCCCTTATTTTTGCGCTTTGACAACCGATTAAGGACAGGATGGCAACTTTATGTCCGACATTCCAATTTGCAGAAATAAGAATTGACCGCTTATACTTTTGAAAAAGTATTACTATTTCAAAAGTGATAAAAATGAAACAACTGATTCATAATTCCTCTTTGCCCCCGGTCGCATTCTTACCTGCCGCCAACCCCGAACCTTGCGCCTGCATTTTATTCAGCTCGTATGTCCAAGCGGGATTCCCGTCCCCGGCAGAAAGCTATGTGGACAATGCGCTTGATCTGAATCAGTTTCTTGTTCCCAATCCGCCTTCAACTTTCTTCGTCAGAGTTTCGGGCGATTCCATGAACAAAGCAGGGCTGGATGACGGAGATCTTCTTATTGTTGATCGTTCACTGTCGCCCAAGAACAACGACATCGTTATCATGCGAATCAATGACGAATTTACCGTCAAGCGCTTTAACAAGCAGGGTGACAAGTTCTTTCTGACTCCCGACAGCTTCAATCCGATTTATAAACCTCTGCATCCGAAATTTGGTCAGGAATGGGAGATTATCGGGGTCGTGACTTATTCAATAAAAGAACATTAAAATGGTTTTGGCTACAAAGAATCCTTAGAGTTTGCTACTTTAGGGGGCTTGCAGTCCTGCAAAGAATTTGGTAGAGGTCGTAAAAGGCGGTATCTGGAATCACTGGTAATCGTTTACCATGGCGATCAAAATTTGCCACAACTTTCCCATCAAAGTTTGTCTCTTCATAAATTACATAATAAGTAGTTTGGATTTCCCCTTTTCCGCAGTAAAAGAGCGTTCTTTTTTTAGAAGATTTTCCATGAAATATCTTTTCCTCTTCTGGAGAGTGGCGCGCATTTCCTCTCCAAATTGATACAACACCTCCATCTAACAATTCTGTTGCATCTGCAAAAATATAATTGTTGTCCCATAGCTCTACAGCATCTTTTGGAATTTCGGCCGCTGTCTGTGTCGATACTGTTAAAAGTGATAAAGATAACGCCGTTAGGACAATCGTTTTTTTCATTTTTCTCTCCTTGTTTTTTATTACTATGATCTACCTACACTAGAACGGTCAACTTATTTACGGAATAAACTTTTAACCTCCTAAGAAAGTTTTTTGATTTTATGAGAGAAAACCCGGTTCTTGCGTTTAAGAATCTTGAGAGGAACATCTCAATCACAAATCCCCTGTTTCCGAGCCAGAACTTGGAGGTCTTAAAACCTTGACTGCGTTTTTGTACGTTGTTCACTTCTTATGTCGAAGCTGAATTCCTGTTTTTGTAATTGAAAAACTATCTTAACTACGATAGCAATTATTTAAATTATTAAACCACTTGTAATAAACAATAAATGGAAAGCAAATAAAAGAACTAAGAAAAGAATCTAAAAACTAGAGAATCATTAAGAAGCAAATATAAGAAGTATAAAAATTACAAAAAATACTAGCCAAATTAACTGGCAATACTTCCAATAGATTTGTAATATCTCCTCGTATAACCCTGATTATGAGGGACTTCCGGAAGACGGGCTACGTCAAATACTTTTCTAATATCTCCAATGGAAGAAATGCAAGACCAATACAAAAATACTTATTCAACTTCGAATGCAAGCTAAGTAATGGAGAAGAAGTACAGATAGTATTAACAATAGTTTTGTATTGTTTCACGTTTAAATTTATTATTCATGTAGTACAAAACAACGATAAAAGAGATATAATAGAAATGTAAGAAATACTTTTATTGCTTTTGAACTATGAGCACGACTGAACTGACAACCAAGACAACGGGAGACGTAACGATTTCTTCTCAGCGTCGTCAGACCAACCCGGCTGCTCTTTATCTGCTTACTCTCAGCGAAGGGAGCAGCAGAGACGGAATGGAGCAGATTCTGAAAAGAACGGCTCGATTCTTCGGTTTCGCCGATTGGACGGATTGTCCTTGGCAGACCATTACGGCGGCTCATGTCATCGGTTACCGTGCCATTCTTCAAAAACAGGGAAAGAGTCCCGCGACTATCAATCTTGTATTGGCGGCAATCAAAGGTGTTGTCAGATGTGCCTGGCAGGAAAACCTGATCTCCGATCACGAAAGGATGGTCATTGACTCCATTAAAAGTGTGAAGGGAAGTCGGGTCAGATCCGGGCGTGCCTTAACTTATGAGGAAACGGCAACACTCTTTACGGATTGTCTTGCCGAAAATACTGCGGGCGGTTTCAGAGACGCAGCGATTTTGGCCTGCGGTGTCGGTTTGGGATTAAGAAGAGCCGAGATTGCGGGAGCCAGATTAAGTAAGGTCGATGCGGCAAACCGCTCCCTGAAGATCATAGGAAAGGGCAACAAAGAAAGAGAAGTGTTTTTCCCCGAGCAGGCTTGGCTTCTTTTTGAGAAGTGGCTTCAAGTCAGAGGGACAGGCGGTTCGGATTTTGTTTTTTGTCCGATAGACAGAAGAGGAGAGATGCTCTACCACTCCGGACTTCAACCGTCTGCGATCTTACAGATATTACAGAAGCGGGGACTCAAGTCCGATTTGGAAAAGTTTTCTCCGCATGACTTAAGAAGGACGTTTGCCAGCAGGCTGCTGGACAACGGAGTGGATCTTTCGATGGTAAGGGACGCCCTCGGACACTCTTCCATCGGCACCACAGTGATTTACGACCACCGTGGAAAAGAAAAGTTGAAGCAATGTCTGAGAAACAACGTGAGGCTGTAATGAGCGGCGATACTCTTGCAACAATCTTCCTGGCAATGATGGCTATAGGGCTTATGGGTTTAGATATTTTCTCTTTCGCTTTCCTGTGCGTCATCACTTATTTCGGATACCACATTTACCACTTTTTCTTCTAATTAGATATGAACATTGTTGTGGCAAATACAAAAGGCGGAACAGGAAAGACCACCACCGCCGTCCAGTTGGCGCTCTATCTGACGGGAATCGGTAAAAAGGTTCTCTTGGTAGATGCCGACATCCAGGGTTCGGCCTTCAAAGCACTGGCCGAAAGAGGCAAGTTGGAAATAGAACCGATCCAACCTTGTGCCTTTCTTCCTGATCCAGTGCAACTTAGAACTCAGATCAAAGCGTACCAAGCCGACTATGACCACATCATCATTGATTCCGGCGGACGCGCAGGATCTCATCTTGTGGCTTCAATCCTGTCATCCGAGGTCCTGCTTGTTCCCATCACTCCCAGCGCAGTTGATGCTTCGGCCTTGGGAGACCTGAAGGCGATTATCACGGACGCAAGAGAGGTGTTCGGTGCCGAGTTCAAGGCGCTGTCTTTCATTTCAATGGCGGATGTTTCGGGTTCCGACAACTTCCTCACGGAAAAGCGGATCAGAAGAAGCGGATTCTTGGAATTTTTGGATGCTTCGTTGGGTAAGCGAAAAGCCTTCAGGAATGCAACGGCTCTGGGAGTCGGTGTTTACGAAATGAAGAATCCGGACTCTAAAGCCTGCAACGAAATCAGAAGATTGGCTCAGGCGATTTTCACTACAGACGAAGAAAAACAGAATTTTTAAATAGAAAGGTATAGGCATGAACCAAATTGATGTCAGAAAAAGCTTGAGAGACAATGCAGAGCAGGGTATTTCGGAAGCAGAAAAAAGGTTCTATCAGAACTATGACGATAGGATTGTCCAAGTAAAAAGCGGGTTTACCGTCCCCGTTCCGGAAGAAAAAGCAGTCCCGGCGGAATTGCCCGAGGTGAATCCTCAGTCTGCACCAATAGGGAATCTCGGCACAGTGAACAATCTTCCGCCGATTGTTGAAAACAAAACAATGCCCCTTCCCGTGGCAGAGCAGGAGGTTTCCCAGCCTAAGGAAAATCTTCCGGAGCCGTCTGCAAAGGTTTCCGAAAACCTTTCCCGCAAAGAAGGATTTATCCGTCTTCGTGAAAAACTCCTAAGCAATAAATGCAGGATGATGAAGAGCTGCCATTTCACTATTTCTCTTCCCATTGAACTGAAAGATCTGATAGAAGACATTTCGGTTACTTACCACTATCCGAGAAGCACCGTCGTCCAATGGCTGCTTATCGAAGGGTTGAACAATGAGTTCGACCTCAAAACAGAAAAACAATTCAATCTCAATCAACAGGATTAAAAAATGAAAAACAAACTTCTTTTGGCTGTTATTGCCGTATCCTCCTTGCTGACTGCCTGCGGACATGTATCCAACGCAGTTCTCTCCGAACAGGAGCTTCTCGATAAAGCAGAGTTTGCAACAGGCATTTCCAGAGACCAATTAACGCTGGTTGAGCGTTCCGGCTCTTTGGATGCGGTTGAGTACCGCGTGGCTACCAAGAAAGGCCGGCAATTCAGATGCTATTTCACTTCCGCCTTGGCAGTGACTTCTGACGCAGTATGTCAGGAAATCACAAAAGATGGGAAAAAGACCACAAAGCAGAAAAAAGGAGACTGCAACGCGCTTCTGAAGGCTGCCGGGAAGTGTTGATCCCTTAACTTGTTGAAATAAAGAGAGCCGAAAAAAAGACCGTATTGAAACATTCAATTTCAGGTTTCTAAATGGCTCTCTGTCAGAAAAGGAAAATACCGTTTTAAGCGCTAAGTTGTGGTCAAAAGCACATAGTTCTTTCTCGGAACAAAAATTGAAGACAAAGGCAAAGAAATAATGAAACCTTCTTTACAAGAGAAAATCGCTCTGTTTATTTTTCACAACGACGACAATATCGTGCTTGCTTTCAAGCTTGTGGGAATAGTTATTCTGTTTTCCTTGACTGTCCTAATGATTTGGTTCGGCCTTTTTTATGATGTTGGTTCGGAATTTTTGTGCCAGTTCCTTTTACCGATATTGGCGGTGCTTGAGGTTGTTTCTTTGCTTCTTTTTCTCGGAATGTTCAGCCTGATGGTCTGGAGCTTACTTGTTGAATCCGGCCCTAACTTCATGTGGACGATTTACGGCGTCCTTGCAGGTTTCATTTTTTTTGCAGCTACAGCGACGCATTCCATGGCAGAGCAAAAGATTACTCAGATGCAGGAGGACCAACTTTGCCAAGTTTGTGTTGAGGCTCCGGCCACAACTTCAGCCGAGAAAACAAAGCCCGGAAAATAACGGAAATCCCAAAAATAAACCCCAACTGTCGGAGGAGATTGATAATGTTGAACCAAGTCCTGCTTTTTATTGTGTTCCTTGCGGGGATCTTGTGTTTGCTGATCGCAGGTCCCAGATTTCTTTTTCACCGCGATAAACCGGCAGCCTATTTTTTTATGGCGATGGGTCTGTTCTTTTGGGGAACTTCTGTCGTCAACTTCCAGCGTTTTTCTACTCCCTACCCAGAGGTAGCTTAAAAACGGCAA
>OKSC01001633.1_pt1 | contig 21451 bp, 20 predicted proteins | sample 1601161 | NCBI WGS metagenome assembly OKSC01 (sample SAMEA3541552, study PRJEB24748) | human gut metagenome | biome: human gut; feature: human-associated habitat; material: faeces | place: China | collected 2012
CTGACGCACACGCCCCAGGGCGGCTTCTCTTGCCGCTTTGCGGCAATTCACCTTCTGTCGTTGGAATTTACGATTGAAATTTATTTGCCGCCGTGCGCGGCGGCAAAGTCTGCGACGCTGGCGCCTGTTTTCTGCCCGTGAGGGCAGAAAATGCGGCGGGGACGCGATGGGAGATAGTGCGTGGATTTAGGGTGCGGAGGGCCTGTTCACTGCCGGAGGCAGCGAATGCGGCACGGGAGGGATTTTGCCTGTTTGCCGCCGGAGGCGGCAAATGCGGCGGGAAAAATTACCGTTAGTTGCCGTTCATTGCTTCTGTGGGGACAAAGTAGTTTTCTGAGGCGATGATCGTGCCGTCGTTCAGGGTGACCATCATGCGGTCCATGTCTTTGTCGATGTCGATGCTTTTCACATCGAGCTGTGAAAAGTTGCCCGCGTAGAAAAATGTGAGGATCGGATACTCGTTGTCCCCCCAGTTGATCTTGGCTTCGACGCCGTCTCTGCACGAGGGCTCGTAGCCGTCCATGGCAAAGGTCCCCACGAAGCTGGTGGAAGACCATGTTTTCCTGAGCGTGCCGGAAATGGTGATGGAGGAGGGCGCGTAAGTCGTACTGTTGTCCTCGTAAACCCTTGCGGGGACGGTCTTGTCGATGGTTTTTCGCGTCCCGCGGATGCCGAGCAGGACGATAGCGCAGAGGACGGCAGCCAGAAGAATGAGGGCCGTTTTTCTCTTTTTGCGGTTCATCGTGTGTGTCTCCTTGTCCTGTTAAGTTTTGATGTAAAATTGCCCCTCAGAAAAGCGTGCAAACCCACGCGAGGGCGGCGGAGAGGGGGATGTAGAGCAGAAAGTGCGTAAGATGCGCTTTTTTGTTGTACCCGAACAGCTGCGGGCCGACGATGCCCTTGACCTCGGGGTAAAATGAGGAAAGAAGTTCGAATGGCACAGCAGCACCCAGTCGAAAAAGAGAATGTCGTAGGCCTCCATGACATAGAGGATCACGAGATACCGCGTGAAAAACGCGCCGAAGGTGAAACCGTTCCGAACGCCGTCCCACGCGGCGAGGACTGCCGCACCGAGAAACAGCAGCATCGCCAAGATGCCGAGGCACCAGCCGAGGATATGCGCGCCGCGGAAGCGCTCGGCTTTTCTCTCAGGAACGGCGGCGAAGACCTCACGCGGCGCGGAGGAGAAGAATTTCTTCTCCTGAATGAGCCCGACGCCGGCGTACAGCAGGAGAAAATACGCCGCCATGACGAGAAACGATGCAAGCAGGGTGATCTTCATTTCTGTTGATGCCTCTTTTGCTGTCGTTTTTTGCCGCTTTACAGGCGGTAGAGCTCCGGCCGCCGGTCGTGGAAAACGGGGACGCGGGCGCGGAGGGGCGCGATGGAGGAAAGGTCCAAGTCGGCGGTGACGATCTCCTCTTCCCCGCCGCCCTGGGCTAAGACCGCGCCCAGCGGGTCGAGGATGCGCGAAAAGCCGCCGTACAGCGTGCCGTCGCGCTCGCCGCAGGCGTTGCACGAGACGACAAAGAGCTGGTTTTCGATCGCGCGGGCGGCGGTGAGCGTTTCCCAGTGGTATTGGCGCGCGGCCGTCCACTGGGCGGGCAGGAACATGACCTGCGCTCCGCGCAGCGCCAGCGTGCGCCACAGCTCGGGAAAGCGCACCTCGTAGCAGATGAGAAGGCCGCAGCGCACGCCGTCGAGCGTGAAGGTGACGAGGTGATCGCCGGGGGTGTAGACCTCGTGCTCGCCCATCGGCGTGAAGGGATGGGTCTTGTCGTATTCGGAGATGCACGCGCCCGCGCGGTCAAAGACGCAGGCGGTATTGTAGATGTGCCCGCCGCGGTTGTTCGATACGCTTCCCGCGACGATGTTGACATTCAACTCGCGCGCGAGCGGGGAAAAACGAACGCGCACGGCCTTTGCGTCCTCATCGCTCGCCGCGGCAAGGTCGCCCGCGGGCATGAAGCCCGTGTTCCATGTTTCGGGCAGGACGACAACGTCGGGGCCGTTTTCCCCGACAGCGCGGCGCACGAGCGCCTCCGCGCGGTCAAAGTTCGCTTTGCTCTCCAGCGAGCGCATATTCATCTGGATCACGCTGACCTTCATGGTGGTGTCCTCCAAAATCGTTTTGATACGGTCATTATACGAAAAGAAAGCCTGCATTGCAATGCACAACAAAAAGAGGACGGCAAATGCCGTCCTCTCGTTTGTAAAAGCGTCGCAGACTTTGCCGTCCGCAAAATAAGCGTCGCAGACTTTGCCGCCGCGCACGGCGCAAATAAATTGAAATCGTTTTTTGGAACGACATGTGCGTGCCAAAAAACACTTTGCACGGAGCGAACGTGCGCGCCTTTGGCGCGTGCGCTGAGCGCAGTGAAATTCTGCTCAAAAAACTGACTTTGTCAGTTTTTTGAAGTGCGCAGCGCTCTGATTGCATTGAGAACCGCTAAGACCATCACGCCGACGTCGGCGAAAATGCCCATCCACATGTTGGCGATACCGATGGCGACGAGCAGCAGGCACGTCAGCTTCACGCCGAGCGAGAAGACGATGTTCTCGTACACGATGCGGATGCACTTGCGCGAGATCTGGATGCCCTTGGCGATCTTCATCGGATCGTCGTCCATCAGCACGACGTCCGCGGCCTCAATGGCGGCGTCGGAGCCCATCGCGCCCATCGCGATGCCGATATCCGCGCGGGAGAGCACGGGCGCGTCGTTGATGCCGTCGCCGACGAAGGCGAGGCAGTCATCCTTGCCCTTTTCACCCAGCAGGCGCTCGAGGCGCGCGACCTTGTCGCCCGGGAGCAGCTCTGCGTGCACTTCGTCGACGCCGAGCTCCTGCGCCACATGATCGGCGACCTTCTTGATGTCGCCCGTGAGCATGACGGTCTTCTGCACGCCCGCGCGCTTGAGGGCCGCGATGGCATCGCGCGCGTCGCTCTTGACGACGTCGGAGATCACGATATGGCCGGCGTACTCGCCGTCGACCGCCATGTGGACGATCGTGCCGACGCTGCGGCACTCCTGCCACTTGACGCCGAGCTCATCCATGAGCTTGCCGTTGCCCGCGGCCACACTGTGGCCGTCCACGGTCGCGACCACGCCGCGGCCGCCGCGCTCTTCGATGTTCGTCACGCGGGAGCGGTCGAGCTCCACGCCGCAGGCCTTCTGTAAGCTCTTGCTGATGGGGTGCGAGGATGCGCACTCGGCGAGTGCCGCGTATTCAAGCAGCTTGTGGTCCTCCATCGGGCTGTGGTGCACGCCCGTGACCTCGAACACGCCCTGCGTGAGCGTGCCGGTCTTGTCGAAGACGACGATCTTGGTTTTCGACAGGGCCTCCAAGTAGTTCGAGCCCTTGATGAGAATGCCCTCGTGTCCTGCGCCGCCGAGGCCCGCGAAGAAGCTGAGCGGGATGCTGATGACCAGCGCGCAGGGACACGAAATGACAAGGAACGTGAGCGCGCGGTAGACCCACACGCCCCACGAGGCGGCATTGCCCATCAAAAGATTGATGACCGGGGGCAAAATGGCCAGCGCCAGCGCGCTGTAGCACACGGCGGGAGTATAGACGCGGGCAAACCGGGAGATGAACGCTTCGGAGCGGGATTTGTGCGAGCTGGAGTTTTCCATCAGCTCCAAAATCTTGGACACCGTAGACTCGCCGAAGGCCTTCGTGGTCTTGACCTTCAAAACGCCCGTCATGTTGATGCAGCCGCTGATGACCTCGTCGCCGGTCATCACGTCGCGCGGGAGGCTCTCGCCCGTCAGCGCCGCAGTGTTGAGCGTGGACGCGCCCTCGACGATCTCGCCGTCGATAGGAATTTTCTCGCCCGGCTGGACGGTGATGACCGTGCCGACGGCCACGTCGTCGGGGTCGACCTGCTCGAGCTTGCCGTCGCGCTCAATGTTGGCGTAGTCGGGACGAATGTCCATCAGCGCCGTGATGTTGCGGCGGGACTTGCCGACGGCGTAGCTCTGGAACAGCTCACCGATCTGGTAGAAGAGCATGACCGCCACGGCCTCGGCATAGTCGCCGCTCTTTTCATAGATGGCGAGCGCGATGGCGCCGATCGTGGCGACCGCCATCAGGAAGTTTTCGTCGAACACCTGATGGTTGCAGATGCCCTTCCATGCCTTGCGCAGAATGTCGTAGCCGATGGTGACATAGGCGGCGAAGTAGAGCGCGGTGGAGACGAGCATCGGCATGGGAATGAATTTCGCGGCGAGGAACAGCACCGCCGCGATCAGGATGCGGTAAAGCATCTTTTTTTGCTTTTTCGTCATTAAAGATGACCTCCTTGAAGGGGGAGAATTTGAATTTTGCCTAAGAAAGCGCCCCGGTGCGTTCGTCCGGGGCGTGAGAGGGAGAAGCTCTCTTACAGATAGATCTCGCAGTCGTCCTCGACCTTCTTGCAATTCTTGAGGACGGCCTTCATCACGGCCTTGGAGTCCTGACCCTCGGCGAACTCGACGGTCATCTTCTGGGTCATGAAGTTCACGACGGCGTCGGCAACGCCCTCGGTCTTCTTGGTGGCTTCTTCCATGAGGTTGGCGCAGTTGGCGCAGTCGACTTCGATCTGATAGGTCTTTTTCATGGTATGTTTCTCCTTTTCGGCACAAAATATTTAACGATTAAGTGCTTGTTTAATCTTGATGACCGTACTATAATGTCCGCAAAGGCAAAAGTCAAGGGCTGCACGCATGTCTCTTCCGTTCGGGCGAAACAAACTTCCAAACGGGATACGGACGCGCCCGCAGGACCCAAAAAGAAAGGTGGAACAACGATGAGCGAAGTGCATTTACCCCACCAGCACAGCGACGAGGGCACGATACGGGAGCTGCAGGAATCGGTGGAGACGATCGGCAGCTTCCAGACCGTGGCGGACGTGTTCAAGCAGCTCTCCGACAGCAGCCGCGTGCGCATTTTCTGGCTGCTGTGCCACTGCGAGGAGTGCGTCATCGACCTCTCCGCGATGGTCGGCATGAGCTCGCCCGCGGTGTCGCACCATTTGAGGCAGCTGCGTGAGAGCGGACTTCTTGTCTCGCGCCGCGTGGGGAAGGAGGTCTACTACCGCGCGTCGGACAGCGAGCAGGCGCAGCTATTGCACCGCATGATCGAGCGCACGATGGAGATTTCCTGTCCCGAGGAGGAGAGCAAGGCCGCCACCGGCGCGCCGCACCTGCCCCCGCTCGACGCCGAGGTGTACGAGGGCGGCGGCACAAGTGAGCAGATCGAGACCATCCGCGCCGTGCACGACTATCTGACGCAGCACCTTTCAAGCCGCGTGACGATCGACGAGCTGTCGCGCCGCTTTTTGATGAACCCTTCGACGATGAAGGCGCTCTTCAAGTCCGTCTACGGCAGCTCGCTCGCCTCGCACATTCGCGAGCACCGCATGCAGCACGCGGCAAAGCTGCTGCTCGAGGGCGACGAGAACGTCGCGCAGGTCGCGCGCGCCGTCGGCTACGAGAGCCAGAGCAAGTTTTCCACCGAATTCCACAAGGCCTTCGGCGTCCTGCCGACGGAGTACCGGAGATCGCAGAAAAAGTGAATTATAAGAGGTCGAACGTCCCTGCTTCCCACGGTGTTTCGCGGAAGCCGACGCGCCAGTCGACGTGGTCGACCGCCGCAAAGTGCAGCGACGAGCACGCGGTGTGGAGCTTCCCCTGCGCCGCTTCGCCCACGACGATGGCGACCGGCCCGTCCGCGCCGCCGATGATGCCGAAGCAGAAGGCGTTCTGCGCCTCGGGCGCAAAGGAAGCGGTCTCACGTCTGACCTGACGCGGGCGGTCACTTTCGACGCAGTCCTCGACGAAGATCGAGTTTTCCGGCGGCTCGGGCGTGAGCGTAAAGCTGATGGCTGTGAAATGCGTCGGATAGTCGAACCGCGGGTCGAGATTCATCCGCTCGCGCGGCAGTTCCTGCGGCTCGACCTCCTGTACGGCGAGCGTATACTCTGTGCCGCGGTAGGAGAAGGCAAACGTATCGCCCGCCTTGTCCGCGCGGAAGCGCGCCCCGGGGACGCGCACCTCGTCCGCCATCATCGTGACGGCGAGCGACTTGAGCTTCGGCGCGCGCTTCGTGACGAACGGGAATGCCGCGCGGCGGATGCTCCAGCCATACGCGCGGTCAAGGCCGTAGTGCGCCATCGCTGCCTCCGCGTCGGCGCAGAAGCCGGGCTGCTCCGGCAGGAAAATGACGCCGCAGCCGTGGCTCGTGCGGAGCTTTGCACCGTTCAAGGTGAGACTGGGGGTAAAACCGAGGCTGAGCGGGTGCTCGCGCTCCATCTGTTCGCGTTCGTCGCGCGAGAAGTCGATGGACTCGTCGCTTTCGGGATCGATCCCCCACTTTTCCATAAAGCCGCGCAGCGCGGAAGCCTCCGTGCGCATACAAAAATCAACGACAATGCCCTTTGAACAAACGTAAACCGACGGCACGAACCAGTCGCGCCCCGCCCACGAAAACCACCTTTGCACGCTCACTTCCCTGCCCGCGCGCTCGCGGCCGTGATGGCCCCAAAAGCTGCCGCCAAAGTAGACCTTCCACTCCTCGACCCTTTCGGGCGCGTCGGGATTCATCTCGGGATCATAAAAGTCCTCGGTGAATTTGAGCTTGCTGAGATCGAACTCCGCTTGCAGCTTGCGCAGGTATTGCCACGGCCGCTCCATCGGCGTGAGGGAAAAGACTGTGGAAATCTGCGAGAGCACCGCCTTCTGCTCGTCCGTCGGCGGATTCTCGGCAAGGAAGGCGTCGAATTGCGCCTCGTCCCACTGCCACGCCTGCTCGAGCGCCGCGCTGTCGCCGGTCGCGAGCAGCAGGCGCAGAAAATCGCTGAAATCGCGCGCGATGACGTGCACGCAGTCCTTGCCGCCGTTCATCGGGCTTACGGCGAAGACCGTTTCGCCAAAACCGCGGACAAAGCAGAAGTGGATGCCGTCCACGCCCGCCCAGCCGAAGATAGAAGCGCCCTTGGGCGTGCAGAAATAGGGATCGTTGTCCTCCCGCCGCATCACGCTGAGAGACGATAAGTCAAGATGCTTGCGCAGAAATTTTTGATAAAACGCCGCCATGGAAAGCCCTCCCTTGTACTTCAGGTTTTCCATAGCATACCATATGGGTGCGGAAAAGTCACCGGAATTGCGAAAGCTGTGGATTTTTCGCGCCGGAAGCCGCGCTGCGGCCTTGCCACGCTCTCGCGAACATGATATACTATATTGCTAAACTATCGAGATTCGGGAGGAAACATCCCTTGGAACGCAAAGAAGTCATCGTCAGCGAGCAGGAGCTCGCGCGTCAGAAGGAATTTACGCGCAAGATGCGCGAGATGAACGACCGCCGCACCCGCACGCCGCTCGCGCTGGTCGACACGTTCGGCTGCCAGCAGAACGTGGCAGACGGCGAGGTGCTCATGGGCATGCTGCGCGAGATGGGCTACGAGCTCACGCGCGACGAAAATCAGGCCGACGTCATCCTGCTCAACACCTGCGCCATCCGCGAGCACGCGGAAAAGCGCGTTTACGGCCACTTGGGCCGCCTCAGCCACACGAAGGCCGCAAAGCCCGATCAGATCATCTGCCTCTGCGGCTGCATGGCCCAGCAGAAGGTCGTGGCCGACAAGGTAAAAAATTCCTACCATCACGTCGACCTTGTGCTCGGCCCCCAGGCCGAGTGGCGCCTCCCCGAGCTGCTGCACGAGGTATACACGAAGAATAAGCGCGTTTTCTCCATCGAGAACGAGCATGGCCGCATCGCCGAGGACCTTCCCATCGTGCGCGAGGGCGGCGTGCGCGCGTGGGTGAGCATCATGTACGGCTGCAACAACTTCTGCTCGTACTGCATCGTGCCCTACGTCCGCGGCCGCGAGCGCAGCCGCGAGCCGGAGAAGATCATCGAGGAATGCCGCGGCCTCATCGCCGAGGGCTACAAGGAGATCACCCTCCTCGGCCAGAACGTGAACAGCTACGGCAAGGACTTGGGCACCGATTACGACTTTGCAGACCTGCTCGCCGCCATCAACGCCATTCCCGGCGACTATTGGCTCCGCTTTATGTCGAGCCAGCCGAAGGACGCGACCAACAAACTTTTCGACACGATGGCACGCTGCGAGCACGTTGCAAAGCAGCTCCACCTCCCCGTCCAGTCCGGGTGCGACCGCGTTCTGAAAGCGATGAACCGCCCCTATACGCGCGCAAAGTACGAGGAAATGATCGCCTACGCGCGAAGCGTCATGCCAGGCATGGTGCTCACGAGCGATGTCATCATCGGCTTCCCGGGAGAGACCGAGGACGAAGCGATGCAGACTGTCGATCTTGTAGAAAAGACGCAGTTCGACGCGCTTTTCACCTTCATCTTCTCCCCGCGTCCCGGCACGCCGGCGGCAAAGATGCCGGATCCCGTTTCCCGCGAGGAAAAGCAGGCCTGGTTTGAAAAGCTCGTCGAGGCGCAGAACGCCATCAGCGCGAAAAAGCACGCGGCCTACATCGGCAGGACGGTCAAGGTGCTGGTCGACGGCGAGAGCGACGACGAGGCCTTCCCCCTCGCCGCGCGCACGGAGGGCAACCGCCTCGTGCGCATGAAGGGCGACAAGGCCCTCATCGGCACATTTGCCAAAGCGAAGATCACCGACAGCAACACCTGGGCGCTCTACGGCGAAGCGGTAGAGGAATAAAGAAAAGGGGGGCTTTTTTGATGAAAGTCGTCATTTTGATGGAAAACAGCACGTGCAGAGACACCGTCGCCTGCGCGCACGGCCTGTCGATGTATATTGAGACCGACAAGCACAAAATTCTTTTCGACATGGGCCCCGACGCGCAGTTTATCGACAATGCCAAGGCGCTCAGCGTCGATTTGACGCAGGTCGACATCGCCTTTTTGTCCCACGCGCACAACGACCACTGCGGCGGCCTCGAAGCGTTCTTGAAGCTGAACGACCGCGCCAAGGTCTATATGCAGAAGGCCGTCTGGGGCCAGTACTATGTCGTCACGCCCAGCAAGTGCGCCTACATCGGCATGGACGCGGTGCTCAAGAATTATGAGGACCGCTTCGTTCTCTGCGATGGCGTGCAGAAACTTGACGAAGAACTGACGGTTTTCTCCGCCGTTCCGGGCCGCGAGCTGTGGAGCGGCGCGAACGACACGCTGCGCGAGAAGATCGGTGAGGACTATCCGCGCGACACGTTCCGCCACGAGCAGGATCTATTGGTCGCGGAAAACGGCAAGACCGCGCTGTTCGCGGGCTGCGCGCACTGCGGCATCGTGAATATCCTGAAAAGCGCCGAGGACGTGCTCGGCAGAGCGCCCGACGCGGTGTTTGCGGGCTTCCACCTCTATAACCCCTCGCTCGGCAAGAGCGAGCCGGACGAGCTGGTCGACGCCGTGGGCGAAAAGCTGCGCGGCGACAAGGTCGCGCACTACTTCACGGGCCACTGCACGGGCAAGGAAGCCTATGAAAGATTGAAACGTAAGCTCGGCAACCGCCTCGGCGAAATGCCCGCGGGCTCCGACTTTACCGTGTAAATTTTAGATTTTAGAGAGAAAGAAAGCGAGGACGAATCATGGCCGAGATCACGCCGATGATGAAGCAGTATTTGGAGATCAAGGAACAGAATAAGGATTCGATCCTCTTTTTCCGCTTGGGCGACTTCTACGAGATGTTCAACGAGGATGCTCAGCTCGCCTCGCGCGAGCTCGATTTGACGCTGACGACCCGCGACCGCGGCAAGGCGGCGGAGGATCAGACGCCGATGTGCGGCATTCCCTATCATTCGAGCGACGCCTACATCGCGCGCCTGATCGCCAAGGGCTACAAGGTCGCCATCTGCGAGCAGACCGAGGACCCCGCGCTCGCCAAGGGCCTTGTCAAGCGCGATATCATCCGCGTCATCACGCCCGGCACGGTCATCGACAGCGCATGCCTCGACGACCGGCGCGGCAACTTCCTCTGCGGCCTCTTTTTCGATGCGCAGAACGCAGGTGCCGCCTTTTGCGACATGACGACCGGCCACACGCACGTGACCGCCTTTTCGGGCGACGACCGGCTGGAACATCTATATAACGAGCTTTCTCGCTTCTCCCCCGCCGAGGCGGTGCTGAGCGCGGGTGCTTACGACAACGGTGAGCTGGTCGAATACCTTCGCGATAAGCTGTCCTGCGCGGTCGAGCGCGGCGAGAACCGCTTTGAGCTCAAAGCGTGCGAAAAAGCCATCCGCGCGCAGTTTGGCGAGGAGCGCTTTGCAAGCCTTCCGCGCAACAACCCGGCCGCGTCGCTCGCGCTGGGCGCGCTGCTCTCCTATCTCCACGAAACGCAGAAGACCGACCTTTCCTACATCAAGGACTTGGAATACTACGAGCAGGGCCGTTTCATGGAGCTGGACCTCTCCGCGCGGCGCAATCTGGAGCTGACCGAGACCATCCGCGCCAAAGAAAAGCGCGGGAGCCTCCTCTGGGTGCTCGACAAGACGAAGACCGCCATGGGCGCGCGCAATCTGCGCGCATGGCTGACGCGTCCCCTGCGCGACGTCGCCGCCATCGAGCGCCGCCTCGGCGCAGTCGAGGCGCTGACGAAGAACACCGTCGCGCGCGAAGAGCTGATTCTATCGCTCTCCGGCATCAGCGACATGGAGCGTCTCATTGGCCGCATCGCCTACGGCACGGCGGGCGGGCGCGACTTTGCGTCGCTGCGCAACTCCATCGAGCGCATCACGGAGGTCAAAGCCCAGCTTACGGCGTTCACGACGGGCAGGCTGCATGAGTTAGACAACGAGCTCGACACGCTCACCGACGTGGCGCAGAGCATCCGCGACACGCTCATCGACGAGCCGCCGTTTTCCGTGCGTGAGGGCGGCTTCATCCGCAAGGGCTACAATGCCGAGGTCGACCGCCTGCACGAGATTTTGTCGGGCGGCAAGGGGCTTCTCGCCGCCATCGAGACGCGCGAGAAGGAAAAGACTGGCATCCGCACGCTGAAGATCGGCTACAACAAGGTCTTCGGCTACTATATCGAGGTCTCGAATTCGTTCAAGGACCTCGTCCCCGACACTTACATCCGCAAGCAGACGCTCGTGAACGGCGAGCGCTACATCACCGAGGAACTTAAAAACCTTGAGCAGGAGATTTTGACCGCGGGCGATCGCGACAAGGCACTCGAATTTGAAATTTTTACCGCCCTGCGCGAATCCGTCACCGCCGAGAGCGTGCGCATTCAGCGCGCGGCGGGGCTCATCGCCGAGCTCGACACGCTCTGCTCGCTCGCGTCCGTCGCGGTGAACAACAACTATTGCCGTCCGAGCGTGGACGACAGCGGCGTCATCGAAATTCACGACGGCCGCCACCCCGTCGTCGAGCGCGTGCTCAAGGACGCGCTCTTCGTCCCGAACGACACCTATATGGGCGAGCGCGAGGACCGCGCCGCCATCATCACCGGCCCCAACATGGCCGGTAAGTCGACCTACATGCGTCAGGTCGCGCTCATCACGCTCATGGCGCAGATCGGCTCGTTCGTGCCCGCCAAGAGCGCGCGCATCGGCGTGGTCGACCGCATCTTCACGCGTATCGGCGCGAGCGACGACTTAGCCGGCGGCCAGTCGACCTTCATGGTCGAGATGACCGAGGTGAGCGAGATTTTGCATCAGGCGACGCCACGCTCGCTGCTCATTCTCGACGAGATCGGCCGCGGCACGTCGACGTTCGACGGCATGAGCATCGCCCGCGCGGTGCTCGAATTCTGCGCCGACCCGAAAAAGCTCGGTGCCAAGACGCTGTTCGCCACGCACTATCACGAGCTCACGGAGCTTGAGGGCATTCTTCCCGGCGTGAAGAATTACAGCATTTCCATTAAAAAGCGCGGCGACGAGCTCATCTTCCTGCGCAAGATCGTCCCCGGCGGCGCCGACCGCAGCTACGGCATCGAGGTCGCAAAGTTAGCGGGCCTACCCAACGAGGTCGTGAGGCGCGCGAACGTCATCCTAAAAGAGCTCGAGCAGGGCGGCGCGTATCAGGCAAAGCCCCGCGAGGAGACCGAGCAGGTCAGTCTCGACGCGATCGGCGAGGCTGAGGTGCTCGCGGCCATCCGCCGCGCCCAGCCCGACACGATGTCCCCCATCGAGGCGATGCAGCTCCTCTACGAGCTCAAGCAGAAGCTTTCGTAATTTCCCCGGAAAAGAGGTCTCCCCATGGCAAAAAAGAAAACCACCTCCGGCGGCATGAACCGCACCGAGCGCGTCGCCGGAACGATCTTCTTCCTCGTCTATCTTCTGGTGATGCCGCTTTTGGCAACAAGAATATTCGACCTTCTGGAGGTCGTGCTCGACACCACCATCAACGATTCCCTGCGCAATGTGCTCTATTACTACACGCTCTTCGCCGTCACGGTGCTGCTGTTCCACGCCTACCTTGCGCACACGTCCTCGCGCTTTCTCGACAATTTGAACCGCGCGCTTTCGACGATGCTGCTGGGCCTTCTCGTTTTCTACGGCGCGAACGAACTTTTGTTCCGCGTGTGCAACGTGCTTTTTAACAGCCGCACGAACTTAAACGACATGACCATCGCCGCGCAGGTGGCCTCCGCCCCGCGCATGACGGCGCTGATCGTCGTGCTGCTCGCGCCGTTTGTGGAGGAGGTGCTCTTCCGCGGCCTCGTGTTCGGGTGTCTCAAAGAAAAGAGCAGAATATTCGCCTATATCCTCTCCTGTGCGCTGTTCGCGTTTTTACACGTGTGGACGGCGGCGGTGTCCAACTGGGACTTAGGCTATCTCATTTTGATGCTGCAATACCTTGTGCCCGGCCTTGTGTTTGCCTGGGCGTATGAGCATTCGGGCACGCTGTGGACGTCGATCCTGCTCCACATGCTCGTCAATGCCCTTTCCCTTTTCACTATCGCTTCCTAAAAGGAGGAAATCAATGCCCCATATTCAGCAATTATCGCCGCATGTCGCCGACCTCATCGCCGCGGGCGAGGTGGTCGAGCGCCCCGCGAGCGTTGTCAAGGAGCTGCTGGAAAACGCCATCGACGCCGGCGCGCAGAGCGTGACGGTGGAGATGAAAAACGGCGGCATGACCTATCTTCGCGTCAGCGATGACGGCTGCGGCATCGCGCCAAGCGAGCTGCCGACGGCTTTTCTGCGCCACGCGACGAGCAAGCTGCGCACGGCGGAGGATTTGGCCGCCATCGGCACGCTGGGCTTCCGCGGCGAGGCGCTCGCGGCGATCTCTTCCGTTTCTCGGCTCGACATTTTCTCGCGCGAGCGCGGCGCGCTCAGCGGAGCAAAGCTCCACCTGGAGGGCGGCGTCCCCGGCGCGGTCGAGGACGCGGGCTGCCCCGAAGGCACGAGCATCATCGTGCGCGACCTCTTCTACAACACGCCCGCGCGCTTAAAGTTTATGAAGCGCGACAGCGCGGAGGCCACGGCCATCGCGGGCCTTGTCGGGCACCTTGCGCTCTCGCATCCGGAGGTGTCGTTCAAGCTCATCAAGGACGGCACGCAGACGCTGCTGACCCCCGGCGACGGCGCGCTGCGCTCCGCCATTTACGCCTCTCTCGGGCGTGAGTTCACGCTCTCGCTCCTTGAGGTCAAGGGCGCGGACGGCGACATGGGCGTCACGGGCTTTGTGACCTCGCCCATCGCCTCGCGCGGCACGCGCGGCATGCAGACGTTTTTCGTCAACGGGCGGCTCGTCAAATCCCAGCTTCTTACCGCCGCGCTCGAAGAAGCGTACTCCAACCGCATGATGAAGGGCAAGTTCCCCGGCTGCGTGCTGCTCGTCGAGCTGCCGCGCGACATGGTGGATGTGAACGTCCACCCTGCCAAGACCATCGTGAAGTTCGTGGGCGAAAAGCGCGTGTTTGATCTCGTTTACCACGCGGTCATGGCCGCGCTCGACAAGCGCGAGGAGGCCGAGCGCCCCCAGCCGAAGCCCGCGTCCCAAGTGCAGAATCCGCGCGGCGATTTCTTCGCCAACATGACCTCGCAGCAGTACCGCGAGAGCCGGAAGACGGCGGAAAAGCCCGCTTATACGCCTGCCGGTGCGCGTCCCGTATCCGCGCCGCAAAGCGCGCCGGTGAAGCCCGCGCCCGCCCCGCAGTGGCAGACGAGAGTGCCCGCCATCGACACGCAGAGCGGCGGCAAAGCGGCGCTTTCCGACTATGTGCGCCATGAAACGCCCGCGTCCGCGCCAGTACTGTCAGCACAGCAGTCACAGCCTGTGGAAAAGTCTGTCCATTCTGTGGAAAACCATGACGACGAGGTCGTCACGCTGCCGATGCCCGAGGAAAACGCCCGCCCCGTCGTGACCGGCCCAATCATCGGACCGGCGGCGGAGACTGCGGCAGAGCCCGAGCCGGAAGCGCCCGCCGTCCCCGTGTTTGCCCCTGCGAAGCAGGAAGAGCCCGAGATCGAGCAGACGACGTTCGTTCCCCCGTCCGCCGCGCCGTGGCGCATCGCGGGCGAGGTGCTCGACACCTACATCGTCTGCGAGGACGAGGATAAAAACGTCTGGCTCATCGACAAGCACGCCGCGCACGAGCGCGTGAATTTCGACCGCATGAAGGCCAACCAGGAGCCACTGATGTGTCAGGCCTTGCTCGCTCCCCTCGTGGCGGAGTTCGCCGCCGAGGAGTACAGCGCGCTTGCGGCGAATTTGGAGCTTTTGCGCGAATTCGGCTTTGAGTGCGAGGAGTTCGGCGGCGGGAGCCTGATCCTGCGCGCCATCCCCGCCGATATCGACAGCGGCGATGCCATCCCCGCGCTCGAAGAGCTTGCCGACAAGCTCGTCACCGCCCACACCGTCGACCCCGCCGCCGCGCGCGACGCGCTGCTGCACACGATGGCCTGCAAGGCGGCCATCAAGGGTGGATGGAAGAGCGATTTAAGCGAGCTGCGCGTGCTCGTCGACAAGGTGCAGAGCGGCGAGGTGCAGTTCTGCCCGCACGGACGGCCCGTGAAAGCCAAGCTCACGAAGTACGAGCTCGAAAAAATGTTCAAGCGCGCGTGAGCGCAGGAGGGAGAAGATGAAACTCATATGCGTCGTCGGCCCGACGGGCTGCGGCAAAACGTGGCTCGGTGTCGAGCTTGCGAAAATGCTCGGCGGCGAGGTCGTCTCCTGCGACTCGATGCAGATCTACCGCGGCATGGTCATCGGCACCGCCGCGCCGACGGCGGAGGAGATGCAGGGCATTCCGCATCACATGGTCGGCGTCGCCGACCCGCGGGAAAACTACTCCGTTGCCCGCTATGCGGACGACGCGGCGAAGTGCGTCGACGATATCCTCTCGCGCGGGAAGCAGCCCGTCATCGTCGGCGGCACGGGGCTTTACCTCAATGCCCTGCTCGCCGGTCACGGCTTCGCCGGCGGTGACAAGGACGGCAGATACCGCGCGGAGTTGGAATCCCGCTGGGACAAGGAGGGCGGCGAGGCGATGTTCGCCGAGCTCCGACGCATCGACCCCGAGACCGCCGGAAATCTCCATTTGAACGACAAAAAGCGCATCCTCCGCGCGCTCGAGGTCTACTACGAGACCGGCAAGACCATGGCACAGCACAACGCGGAGACGAAACTCATCCCCCCGCGCTACGATTCCGTGCGCATCGGCCTTGCCTATGAGGACCGCGACGACATGAAGCGCGCCATCGACCTCCGCGTCGACAAAATGGTCGAGGCGGGGCTTTTCGACGAGGTCAGAGCGCTGCTCGATTCCGGACTTCCCCGCGACGTGACGGCCATGCAGGCCATCGGGTATAAGGAGACGCTTGCCTATTTGGACGGTGGGGCCGCGCGCGAGGAGGCCATCGACGAGATCAAGCTCCGCTCCCGCCAGTATGCCAAGCGCCAGCTCACGTGGCTGCGGCGCGACCCCAGCATCCACTGGTTTTATTGGAAAAAAACGAGGATTCTCCCCGATTGCCTCGCTTTTTCGACAGAAATTCTCCATACCTATGGCGTATCCTGACTTTAACGCGGACAAGCCGTCCGCAAAAAAGAAAGGAAAGAAAAGCCATGAAAAAAATCGCAAACCTTCAGGACCTATTTCTCCTCTCTGCGCGCCGCAATCGCACGAGCGTGACGGTATTTCTCGTCAACGGCTTCCAGATGCGCGGCGTCATCACGGGCTTTGACAGCTTTGTCGTCATCTTGGAGAGCGACGGCAAGCAGCAGATGCTCTACAAGCACGCGATCTCAACGATCGTGCCCATCGCGGCCATCGACCTCAAAGGCGCGGAGGAAAGCGAGGAGTAAGCACGCCTGATCCGGGAGTGTGCCATGAAATCTACATCCGTTTCCACAAAGATCATCACGATCCTGCTCCTTTTGTCGGTCATCGGGTATTTCGCTGTGCAGGGCTACAACTACTTTGTCAGCCCCGAGACGACGACGCTCGTCTACCGCTATCACAGCGAGCGGTCCATTGCCCTGCGGGGCTACGTGGTGCGCGACGAGCAGGTCGTGGACTGCAATGAAACGCTCATCGAGCTCAAGCACGCCGAGGGCGAGCGCGTGGGCCAGGGCGACACCATCGCCTCCGTCTACCGCTCGGCCGACGCGCTGAATGCCACGCAGCAACTCGAGACACTGCGCGCGCAGAAAGAGCAGCTTGAGTACGCCAAGAGCGCCTCGAGCGACGCGGCCACCGCGCTGCGTCTGGATACCGACATTCGCGAGCAGATCATCTCCGTGCGCGCGGCCTACGAGTCGGGCGCGTACAGCTCGCTCGACACGCTGATCCCCCAGCTCAAAACGACGGTCTTGAAGCGCGAATACGCCTACAACGGCAGCGATGACTTAACGGCGAAGCTCGACGAGCTGAACGCGCAGATCACCGCGCTTTCGGGCGCGGCGAGCGGCGGCACGACGCGCATCACAGCGCCCGTGTCGGGGACTTACAGCGCCGTGGCCGACGGGTACGAGAGCGTGCTGACGCCGGAGGTCCTTGAGACGATGACGCCCTCGCAGCTTTCGTCCGCCGCGCCGCAGAGCGTTTCGACCACGGTGGGCAAGCTCATTCAGGACAGCGAGTGGTACTTCGCCGCGAACGTGAACGAGGAGGACGCCGCGTCCCTGAAGGAGAACAGCAGGCTGACGCTCCGCATGGCGTCGGGCGTCGGCTTTGACCTGCCCGTCACGCTCACGCGCATCAGCGCCGCGGAGAACGGCAAATGCCTGATCGTGCTCAAGAGCACGCGGTACTTATCATACATGACGCTGCTGCGTGAGCAGAACGCCGAGCTCATCATCAGCGCATACGACGGCCTGCGCGTGCCGAAAAACGCGCTGCGCGTGGATGAAAACGGCGTGTCAGGCGTTTACTGCCTCGTCGGGCGCGTGGCGTACTTCAAGCCTGTGAGCATCGTCTATCAGGGCAGCGACTACTGTCTGGTGGAGCCCGGCACGATCGAAGCCGCCACGGAGAGCCAAAAGTCCCTTTACACCCTGCGCCCGAACGATGAGGTCATCGTTTCGGCAGGGGAGCTATATAACGGAAAGGTCGTAGATTAGAAATGAGCATTGCTGAAAACATCGCGCGCGTGCGCGCAAACATTGCCGCGGCCGCCAAAGAGGCGGGCCGCGACGTAAGCGAAATTACCCTCGTCGGCGCGAGCAAGATGAACGACGCGGACGCCTGCCGTCAGGCCATCGCCGCGGGCATCGACGTGCTGGGCGAGAACCGCGAGCAGGAGATGACGAAAAAGCTCGCCGAGCACGCCTATGACGGCGCGCCCCTGCACTTTATCGGCCACCTCCAGCGCAACAAGGTGAAAAATGTCGTCGGCAAGGTCGCGATGATCGAATCGGTCGGCTCGCCCGAGCTGCTCTCTGCCATCGACAAGCAGGCCGAGAAGCTGGGCATCGTGCAGGATATCCTGCTTGAGGTGAATATCGGCGGCGAGGAGGCCAAGAGCGGCTTTGCGCCCGAGAGCCTGGAGCAGGCGGCGGAAGAGGCCAAAAAGTGCGCAAATGTCCGCGTGCGCGGCCTCATGTGTATCCCGCCGGTCGCCGAGGGCGAGCACGGCAGCCTGCCCTACTTTGAAAAAGTTCATGCACTTTTTGTTGACATCAATGCCAAGTTGTATGATAATACACTTGATATACTGTCAATGGGCATGAGCGGAGACTACGAGGACGCGGTGCGCGCAGGCGCGACGATGGTGCGCGTCGGCACGGCGATCTTCGGCGCCCGCAATTATACGATTTGATCGAGGAGGTCTTGATACCATGGGTATTTTGGATGATCTGAAAAAGTGGGCTCACCCCTATGAGGATGAGGACGAGGAATATGAAGATGATTTCCCCGATCTGAGAGACCGCGGCGACACGGGCGCCTTTGCCGACCGCCGCAGCGCCGAGCGCAAGGCGGAGGATCGCCGCAACAAGGTCGTGAACATCAATGCGACCACGCAGCTCAAGGTCGTGCTCGTCAAGCCCGAGCGCTTTGAAAACGCGAGCGAGATCGCCGACCATCTGAAGGAAAAGCGCACGGTGGTCATCAACCTTGAGTCCACGAACAAGGACATTGCAAGAAGACTGATCGACTTCCTCTCCGGCGTGGCCTACGCGGGCGAGGGCAAGATCAAAAAGGTCGCGGCCAACACGTACATCATCACGCCCTATCATGTGGATATCATGGGCGATCTGATCGACGAGCTGGAAAATAACGGCCTCTACCTGTAAAGAAACGGAGAGTGGGATAGTATGCTGACACCGCAGGAAGTTTCCGGCCGCGCTTTCAGCAAAGCGGCCTTCGGTGGATATAATATGGCGATGGTCGACGAGTTTCTCGACGAGCTGACCGACGATTATACCTCGCTCTATAAAGAAAACGCCGCCCTCAAGGCCAAGCTCAAGGTGCTGGTCGACAAGGTGGAGGAGTACCGCGCGACGGAGGATTCCATGCGCGCCGCCCTCCTGACCGCCCAGCGCATGGCCAACACCATGGTCGAAGAGGCCGAGGAGAAGAAAAAGGCCGTGCTCGCCGGCGCGGAGGACGAAGCCCGCGCCAAGATCGGCGCGCTGCAGAGCGATGTCGAGCTCGAGCAGCGCCGATTGAACGCGGCCAAGGCCGCGACGGCGGAATTTTTGCAGAAGACGCGCGAGCTTGCGCAGGCGCAGCTTGCGCTCATCGAGCGCGCGCCCGACCTGACGCCCGAGGAGATCGCGGGCGGCGAAAAGGCCGAGCAGAAGACCGAGGCCGACGTGAACGCCATCGAGGAAAATATCCTCGCGTCCTTCCGCCCCGCGGCGGAGGAGGCCGCGCCCGAAAAGGCGCAGGAGACCGTTCCGGCAGAGGAGCAGAGCGCGCCGAAGGCCGAGGAGCCCAAGGCAGAGCCGCTCGAGCCGGACGACAGCCCGTTTGTGGAAACGGCCAGCCATGCCATCCGTCTGGATGACCTCAAGTTCGGCCGCAACTATCACGGAGAAGAGTAACAGCAAAAGGGCGGTTTTGGCCGACTCCACAGAGGAGCCGGTTTCAGACCGCCCTTTTATTTTTTCTTTGGCCGCAGCGCGGTGAAAAGGAGACGACATGAACAAAAAGCCCATCATCGCCTTTCTCTACGACTTTGACAAGACCCTCTGCACGACCGACATGCAGGACTATACGTTCATCCCATCGCTCGGCTACACGCCCGGCGAGTTCTGGAGCATCGCGAATTCCTTCGGCTTTGAGAACCGCATGGACGGCCTGCTCGCCTACATGTACACGATGATCGAGGAGTGCCACAAAAAGGGCATCCGCCTGGACCGCGACTACCTCGTCTCCTGCGGGCATGCGATCGAGCTGTTCCCAGGCGTGCAGGACTGGTTCTCGCGCATCAACGCCTTCGGCGAAACGCTGGGCGTGGAGATCGAGCACTACGTGCTCTCCTCCGGCCTGCGCGAGATCATCGAGGGCAGCGGCGTGAGCCACGAATTTAAGGAGATCTACGCCTGCGAATTCTTCTACAACGAAGAGGGCCTCGCCTCGTGGCCGAAGCTCGACGTCAACTTCACAAACAAGACCCAGTTTGTCTACCGCATCAACAAGGGTATTCTCGACGTTGCGAAGGATAAGGAGCTCAACGCCTCGATGCCCGACGACTCCAAGCGCATCCCGTTCACGAACATGATCTACATCGGCGACGGCCTTTCCGACGTGCCGTGCATGAAGATGATGCGCGCCTATGGCGGGCAGGCGGTGGCCGTGTATCAGGACAGCAACCGCGCGGGCGTGGAGGACCTGCTCGCCAAGGGGCGCGTGGACTTCATCTTCCCCGCGGACTACCGCGACGGGACGCTCTTTGACGAGACGATGAAAAATATCGTCCGCAAGATCGCCATTGCCGACGCGCTGGCCGAGGAAAACCAGCAGCAGCTCCACTCGCTCGGCCGGAGCGAGGTGCCGCAGCAGGTGGGGCTGTTCTGATGGTCAATTTGCGCTGCCCCGTCTGCGCTGGGGCGCTTGAAAAACGCGCGGGGGCCTATCTCTGCCCGAAAAACCACAGCTTTGACATCGCCAAGAGCGGATACGTCAACCTCCTGCTCAACTCCTCGCAGGGCCACCACGGGGATGACAAGCTCATGGTACGCGCCCGCCGCGACTTTTTGGACAAGGGCTATTACGACCGCTTCATCGCCGCCGTTGCGGACGCCGCGGCGGAGTTCACGCCGCCGGAGGCGACGGTCCTCGACGCAGGCTGCGGCGAGGGGATTTATTCTCTTGCCGTTCTGCGTGCCATCGAAAAAGCGGGCAAGCACGGTGAGCTTTTAGGCATCGACATCTCGAAGACCGCGCTCCAGTACGCATCGAAGCGCTCGCCGGACTTCACGCTCTGTGTCGCCTCGTGCGCGCACCTGCCGGTCGAAGACGGCAGCGTCGACGAGGTGCTCAATATCTTCTCCCCTTTCGTGCCGGAGGAATTTGCGCGCGTGCTGAAGCCGGGCGGCTATCTTCTGCGCGCCTATCCCCTGCGCGAGCATCTGTGGGAGCTCAAAGCGCTCATCTACGACACGCCGCGCGACAACCCGCCCACGCCGCTTACGACCGAGGGCTTCACGCTCGTCGAAACGCGCGAAGTGCGCGATATCATTCATTTATCCTGTAATGAGGATATTCTATCTTTGTTCCGCATGACGCCGTACTATTATAAAACTGGCGCTAAAGACCAGCAAAAGGCTGAGCGGGCTCAGGAGCTGGATGTTCAATTAGCGTTTGGACTTGCTGTTTATCAAAAGGATTGATAATGTTCCCGCACCTGTGCGGGAGGGAGTTCCCTGCGCCGCACAGGGGAGCGAGCCAAGGGGGCCATTCTCTTTCACAAAAGAGAATGGCCCCCTTTAAATCCCCCAAGAGAAAGGTTTAGATTGGCAGTTTGGAGCTTGAACAATCTTTGAGCCTCCGGAATGCAGCTGCCTGCGTGCGGCGTTGCCGCGTTAGCATTGCTATACGATTTGACTTGCTCCTACTATCCGCTGCCGCTCT
>OKSC01001642.1_pt1 | contig 21369 bp, 20 predicted proteins | sample 1601161 | NCBI WGS metagenome assembly OKSC01 (sample SAMEA3541552, study PRJEB24748) | human gut metagenome | biome: human gut; feature: human-associated habitat; material: faeces | place: China | collected 2012
GGAGGCCACTTAATGTGGCCTCCGTCGTGAGCAGGACTGTAGAGCAGGAAACTTAGCCCGTGCCGGGGCCGCTGAGCCCTGACCGGCGGGATACACAGGTTCAGATGGGGCTTTGATGCATGGGTGGTCTGTTGGTGGGCAAATGGGTATCATACTGTGGTTATTGCATCGACTCTGTGATGCTTTGTTGTACGTTCCCGGCGGTCGGTTTGCCAGAAGCGCCCCGTCGGTTGTTCCAGACCCGTTTCGAAGAAAGGAAACCACACGAACCTATGGCAGCTAAAAAATCATCTCCCTTGAAGATCATTCCGCTCGGCGGCCTTGACGGCATCGGCAAGAACATGACGGTCTTCGAGTGCGGCGACGACATGGTGCTCGTTGACGCCGGCCTCATGTTCCCCGACGACTCTCAGCCCGGTATCGACCTGGTGCTTCCCGACTACACCTATGTCCTGGAGAACGAGGAGAAGCTCCGCGGCATCATCGTCACCCACGGCCACGAGGACCACACTGGTTCGCTTCCGTACCTGCTGCAGGATCTCAACAACAAGGTGCCCATCTTCTCGAGCAAGCTGACGCTCGGTTTTATCGAGGGCAAGCTCTCCGAGTTCCGCATCCGCGCACCTAAGTTCCGCGAGGTCAAGGGCGGAAGCCATGTCAATCTCGGTGGCATCTCGCTCGATTTCTTCTCCATGACGCACTCCATTCCGGGTGCACTGGGCGTGTTCATTCGCACCAACCAGGGCACCGTTATGCACACGGGCGACTTTAAGCTCGACCAGACGCCCATCGATGGCGTCACGCCCGACTATGCCGCCATTAGCCGCTTTGCCAAGCAGGGCATCGACCTGCTGCTGTCCGACTCCACCAACGCCACTGTTCCCGGCTTTACCAAGTCCGAGGCCGAGGTTGGTCCCAACCTGCTGCACGCCATCAAGAACGCCCCGGGTCGCGTGTTCGTCGCGTCGTTCTCGAGCCACATCCATCGTTTGCAGCAGATCTGTGATGCCGCCCGCAAGTGCGGCCGTAAGGTCGTTGTGACCGGTCGCTCCATGCTCACTAACACTCGCGTGGCGCGTGAGCTGGGCTACCTCAACATCGACGATGCCGATATTATCGATGCCTTCGATATCGATAACCTGCCCGACGACAAGATCGTCGTCATGTGCACCGGCTCTCAAGGCGAGCCGCTGTCGGCCCTGTCCCGCATGGCCAACGGCGAGCACAAGACGCTCTCTATCCACGAGGGCGATACCGTTATCCTTTCGGCAACTCCTGTTCCCGGCAATGAGAAAGCCGTCCAGCAGGTCGTCAACAGCCTGGCCAAGCTCGGCTGCGACGTGTGGGATAAGAACCGCGCTCTTGTCCACGTCTCGGGCCACGGCAGCCAGGAGGAGCTCAAGCTCCTGATGGCCATGGCCAAGCCCTCGTACTTTATGCCGGTTCACGGCGAGGCTGTGCATCTGCGCGCCCATGCCCAGCTGGCCCGCAAGATGGGCATCAAGGACGATCATATCTTTATCCTCGATAACGGCGACACGCTCGAGATGCGCGGCGGTATCGTCAAGCGCGGTACGCCCGTCGAGTCCGGCGTCGTCTACGTCGACGGCCTGCGTATCGGCGATACCGACCCCATCGTCTTGCGCGATCGCCAGAAGCTCGCCAACGACGGTATGGTTACCGCTGTTGCCATCGTCTCGCTCAAGCACAAGAAGATCGAGGCCATTGAGTTCTCGGGCCGCGGCGTCTCGTTTGCCATCGACGACCAGTTCTCCGAGGATGCCTCCGCATCCATCATGAAGACGATCGAGAAGGGCAAGTTTAGCTTTACGAGCAGCGGCTCCGATGCCATTCGCAAGGCCGTGCGCGATTCGCTCTCCAACTTTATTTGGAGTCGTACGCGCACCCGTCCGATGATCATCCCGGTCGTCATGGAGGTTTAGTTTGGCGCGCGGATCTGCACAAAACGCCAAAGGCAATAAGGCCAACAACCAACCGGCATCTGCTAAGGGTGCCGGTTCCCATCTTCGTGCCAATAAGGGCCACGAGTCTGAGTTCGATGAGTTCGAGCCCTTGGTCGAGCCTTCGGCCAATCGCGATATCGCCGGCGTGGTCATTGCCGTTTTGGCGATTGCGTCCTTCATTGCCGTGATTTCCCCGGCAACGGCACCCGTAACGGCTGCGGTTGCCGGTTTCTACCATCTTGGCTTTGGCCTGGGCGCCTACGTGCTGCCGATCGTTATCTTGCTGTTTGCCGCCACGCTCTTTTTGGGTGAGGACTCGCCGCTCAACATTCGCTCGGTTGCGGGCGGTGCCGTGGTCTTTGTGGCCATTGTTTCCATCCTGTCGCTGATGGTGCCGGGTACGACCGACTCGTGCGACCTCATGTTTACGCCGCAGAACCTTTCCGCGTCGGGCGGCTACATTGGCGCCTTTATCGCAAGTACCTTGCAAAACGCCCTGGGTAAACCTATTGCCATGGTTGTCTTGCTGGGGCTTGTCGTCGTTGGACTGGTCATTATCGGCTTCTCGGTGGGCGGCGTTTTGCGCTCCGCACGCGATCGCGCCGCTGATTTTGCCGAGCGCCGTCGTGCCGATGTCAATGCGAGCCCGTGGGGCGATGAAGAGGCCCTGTCGGTTCCCGGCGTTGCCCGTCCGCACCTGAGCATTCTGCGCCAGAAGGGAACTGACGCCGCCGTGACCACGGTCATGGGTGGCGATGTTGATCCTGTTTTGGATGACGACGAGGACGATGACCCGTTTGTCGACGTGTCCGAGGCCGTGGAGGCCGAGCGCGCTAAGACCACGCTGCTGCCGCGTCGCCATGCCAAGAAGGGCAAGGCCGCGCCCAAGCTCAACACGAGCGAGCCCGACCCGTCTTGGTCCGATAGCGAAATCGAACTCACCGAGGGTGATGACGAGGACGACGAGGCTCCGCTCGAGACCGCCAAGACAACCTTGCTGCCGCGTCGCCGTGCCAAGGCAGGACAGGTCACCGGACAGTTTTCGATGGAAGACGATCCGGACAAGGCTGACGAGTCAGAGCCGCCGTTTGCCGTGAACCCCGTTTCGGCAGCTCCGCAGATTCCCGACTTCCTAAAGCATCCCAAGGTTGCCGATGCCTCCAGCTCTACGACTTCAGCTGCTCCTGTTGCAGCCGGTGATAGGGGAGCGGACAGTACTGCTGCCGGTGTCGAGGGCGAACAAGAGGACGGCCTTAAACTCCCGCCGCTCGAAATTCTGCACGCCAATCCGCAGTCGGCGTCTGCCGCATCTTCTGATAAGGAGCTGGAACAGACTGCCGAGTCGTTGCAGTCCACCTTGCTTGAGTTTGGCCGTAGCGCCCGTGTCGTCGGCTGGATTGCCGGCCCCACGGTCACGACCTTTAAGCTGCAGCCCGGTGAGGGCGAGCGCGTGAGCAAGATCTCGAGCCTCGAGGACGATATCGCGCTTTCGCTTGCCGCCCAGTCGGTGCGCATCTTCGCGCCGATCCCCGGCACCTCGCTCGTTGGTATCGAGATTCCCAATCGCAAGCGTCAGAACGTCAATCTGGGCGACGTGCTTCCCTATGTGAAGGGCGGTCCGCTCGAGCTTGCCATCGGTCGCGATGCCGAGGGCACGCCGGTTGTCGCCGACCTCGCCAAGATGCCCCACCTGCTTATCGCCGGCACCACCGGTTCCGGTAAGTCGGTCATGATCAACTCCATCATAACGACCCTGCTCATGCGCGCTCTTCCCGAGGATGTTCGCCTGATCATGGTCGACCCCAAGCGCGTCGAGCTTGCGGGCTATAACGGCCTGCCGCATCTCTATGTGCCCGTGGTGACCGAGCCCAAGCAGGCGGCCAGTGCGCTGCAGTGGGCCGTGTCCGAGATGGAGCGTCGCCTGAAGGTCTTCGAGCGCCTCAACGTTCGCAAAATCTCGACGTATAACGAAAAGCAGGCCGCCGGCGAGTTTGAGCATTACGATAACCCGCCGCAAAAGATGCCCTATCTGGTCATCATCATCGACGAGCTTTCGGACCTGATGATGGTCGCCGGCAAGGATGTCGAGGCCTCGATCGTCCGTATCGCCCAGCTGGGCCGTGCCGCCGGTATTCACCTTATCGTGGCTACGCAGCGCCCCAGCTCCAACGTGGTGACGGGCCTTATTAAGGCCAACATCACCAACCGTATCGCCTTTAACGTGGCTACGGGCATCGATTCCCGCGTCATTATCGACCAGATGGGCGCCGAAAAGCTCACCGGTTTGGGCGACATGCTGTTCTCCAAGGTCGACTGGGGCAAGCCCCGCCGTATCCAGGGGTGCTTTGTCTCGGACGATGAGATCAACGAGATCGTCGAGTTCGTTAAGTCGCAAAGCGAGCCCGACTATCACGAGGAGATTCTGTCTGCCGTGGCGCCCGCTTCTATGTCCATGGCTGGTGGCGGTGGCATTGTTCGCACGGGCGTTGCCGAGCCGCAAGATGACGACCCGCTTATCTGGGAGGCCGCCCATATTGTGGTGGAATCGCAGCTTGGCTCCACATCTGGCCTGCAACGCCGCCTCAAGGTTGGCTATGCGCGCGCCGGGCGTATTATGGACATGCTGGAAGAAAAGGGTGTCGTCGGTCCGCCCGACGGTTCCAAGCCGCGCGAGGTCCTTCTGGACGAGGAGGGGCTTGCCGCGCTGGAGTCTGTCGACGCCGAGATGGCACGTGAAGATCGTGAGTTTGGAGGATTCTGATGGCTGCACGCTTTGGTGACATGCTGCTCGAGCAGCGTCGCCGGATGGGCCTTTCCATCCAGCAAGTCGCCAACACCATCAAAATCAGGCCGCAGATCATCGAGTTTTTCGAGACCGGTAACTTTGCATCGATGCCCCCGCGTGGCTATGCACAGGGCATGATTTCGAGCTACGCTCGCTTTTTGGGCCTCAATCCGCGCGAGGTCGTCAATGCCTATTTTGACGACCTCATGGCATATGAACGCGAGACCTCGCAGCAGGGCGGTCGTTTTCAGGATGCTGCCGGCTACGTTAACTCGCGTTCGTCGGTCGATAACGGACGCTTTCTGATGGTTCAGGGTGGACGCTCGACGCGGTACGGTCAGCGTCCACCGCAGGCGGGCTATATCACCGAGACGGGCTCCAGCGAGGAGATTCGTTCGCAAAGAGATCGCTTTCGTAGTACGCCTACGCCGGAAGACCGTGCGCTTCCCGCCGCTCGCGGGTTGAGTCGCGATCCCCGCGTCGGTTACGGCGACGGCGGCTACTCCGGTCGCGGCTATCGCGGAGTTTCTGCCGGACGTTCCCGCGGTGGATATGCCGACGCCGATACCACGCAGGTGACGCCGCGCCTTCGTTCGCAATCGCAGCCTTACGGCCAGCGCTCTTCGGCGCCTCGCTCTGACCAGCGTGGCTACCAGAACCGTGGCGAGATTGCGCCGTGTTCGGGCCAGCGTGGCTTGCAGCGCCAGGGCGGCTATCGTGGTCGTCCCGATAGCGGTCGCGGCCGTATGCCGCAGGTGAATGGTCGTGGCGGCTCCAATCGCGCACGCAGCGGTGGACGCGCCCCCCAGAACAACGGTCTCGATCCGCGTATCGTTTACGCTGGCATCGGTGCCGTGGCGCTTCTGCTGATTCTGCTCATCGTGGTCCTCCTGCGTGGCTGCGGCTCTTCTGCACCCGAGTCGACGCCCGAGACGCCCGCGGCCGCCAAGACGACGACCAGGAAGTCTTCTAAGAAGACCGAATCCGTTGACGACGATGAAGGCACCGACGATGCGACGGATTCTGCCGATTCGGACGCTGCCAAGGCGACGGTAAAAAAGGAAGAGGACGAGGTCATTAAGGTCAAGGTTTCCGTTGCCAAGGGCAAGACCGCCTGGATTGAGGTCAAGGTCGACGGTAAATCGGTCTACGGCGCCCAGGCGACCGGTCCCTTTGAGCAGGAGTACACGCCCGAGTCCTCGATCGAGATCACCACGTCCAAGCCCTCCGATGTCACGGTTACCAAGAACGGTGAAAAGGTTCGCTATGACACCAAGACATCGGGCGTGGCGCGCGTGACCATTACCGTTCCCAAGAAGGAGTCCACAGACTCCAAGGACGGCGAGGGTACCGACGGCACCGATACTGCCGACGGCACCGACGCCCAGTCTGCCGACGGCGCCGATGCTCAGTCTGCCGACGGCACCGACACGGCATCCGACGGCCAGGCAGCAAACGATTCAGATGACAATTCGTACGACAGTTACTAAGGCTCCCCGTACCGAAAGGAAGAACCATGGCTAAAGATTCCAGCTTCGACGTTGTGTCTGAGGTCAATATGCAGGAGGTCGATAACGCTTTCCAGCAGACCACCCGCGAGATTTCCCAGCGCTATGATCTTAAGGACTCCGGCGCCACCATCGAGCTTTCAAAGGGCGACAAGCTCTTTACGATCAATGCCCCGGCCGATTTTGTCTCCAAGCAGATCATTGACGTGCTGAGCTCTAAGCTCATCAAGCGCGGCATCGACCTCAAGGCTGTCTCTTGGGACTCGCCGCAGGCGGCTTCGGGTGGTACCGTGCGCGTGCTCGGCCATATCGTCGAAGGTATTGACCAAGCGACCGCCAAGAAGATCAATAAGGACATCAAGGATCAAAAGCTCAAGGTCAAGGTGACCATCGAGGCCGATAAGCTGCGCGTTTCCTCGCCCTCTAAGGACGCGCTGCAGACGGTGATCCAGTTCCTGCGCGACCAGGACTACGGCCAGCCGCTGCAGTTTACCAACTACCGCTAATTCTTTCGAAAGGACCGCTCTCCAAGATGGATACTCCGTTGGGTTCCGTACTCTATATCACGCTTGGCTGCGCCAAGAACGAGGTCGATACCGACCGCATGCGTTCGCTGCTGACCGCTGCGGGCTACGAGGAGGCATTCGATCCGCAGGATGCCGATATCGCTATCGTCAACACGTGCTCGTTTCTTGCCTCGGCGACGTCAGAGAGCATCGAGACTACGCTCGAGCTCGCTAACGAGGTGCAGGACGGCGTTCGCACCTGCCCCATCGTCATGTGCGGTTGCGTGCCGTCTCGTTACGGCGATGACCTGCCCGACGAGCTTCCCGAGGTCGCTGCCTTTGTGAAGGCCGATGAGGAAGACGGTATCGTCTCTGTCATCGACGACGTTCTTGGTGTGGAGCGCGAGATCGCTGCCTATATCCCGCAGGTCAAGCGTACCGTTGAGGGTGCCGTTGCCTACGTCAAGATCTCCGATGGTTGCAATCGTTTTTGCAGCTTCTGCATGATCCCCTACATTCGCGGTCGCTATCATTCGCGAAATGCCGAGAGCATTATCTCCGAGGTTCGCGACCTGGTTGCCGGCGGTGTGCGCGAGATCGTGCTGATCGGCCAGGACACGGGCATTTGGGGTACCGACTTTGCCGACGAGGACGTCGCCGAGGGCTCGCCGCGCAATCTGGCGCAGCTGCTGCGTGCCGTCGCCGAGGCCGTGCGTCCGCACAACGTCTGGGTCCGCGTGCTCTATCTGCAGCCCGAGGGTATGACCGACGAGCTTATCGAGACGATTCGCGATACGCCTGAGGTGCTGCCCTATATCGATATCCCCGTGCAGCACTGCGACGCCCGCATCCTCAAGGCCATGCGTCGCTCCGGTTCGCGCCAGGAGCTCGAAGATTTGTTCCGCGACCTTCGCGAGCGCATCCCCGGCATCGTGATTCGCTCTACGGCCATGGTCGGCTTCCCGACCGAGACCGACGACGAGTTCCGCGACCTTATCGACTTTATGGACACCGTCGGCTTTGACTACACGAGCGTCTTTGCCTACTCGCGTGAGGAGGGCAGCCTGGCCGCCAAGATGGAGGGCCAGGTCGATGAGGAGGTCAAGCTCGAGCGCGCCCAGGAGGCCATGGATCTGGCCGAGTCGCTCGGTTTTGCCGCCACGGCAGCCCATGTGGGTGAGCGCGCCCAGGTGATCGTCGATGGCATCGAGGAGACCGAGGACGGCGCCGAGCTGATCGGTCACGCCTGGTTCCAGGCGCCCGATTCCGATGGCGCGGTGCATCTGGACGCCAGCGAGGCGTCCGTGGGCGATATTCTGACCGTCGAGTTTACCGATAGCTTCTGCTATGAGCTTATCGGTCATGTTGTGGAGTAGGAGAGCGTCGTGGCAAACGAGAGCAATAAGGAACTGACAAGTGTTTGGACGCCCGCCAACATCGTGACGTGCGTTCGCATCGTCTTTATCCCGGTGTTCATGATCGTTTCGGCCCTGTCTCACGCGAGCGTTGCCGGTACGGACTGGAGCACCTTCGACGGCCCGCTCGCCGCCGCTGCCTTCATTCTGTATGTGATCCTGTCGTGCACCGATAAGGTCGACGGCTATCTAGCGCGCTCGCGCAACGAGATTACCGATTTCGGCAAGTTCTTGGACCCCATCGCCGACAAGCTGCTCGTGTTCTCGGCCCTGCTGCTGTTCCTGGATTTTGGCGCGGTGACCGTGTGGTCCGTGTTCATTATCCTGTTCCGTGAGCTGCTGGTGAGCGCCCTTCGCATGGTCGCGAGTGCTGCCGGTGTCGTCGTTGCCGCCGATAAGCTCGGCAAGTACAAGACGGCGACCACGATGGTCTCCATCTGCGGCTATCTGTGCGTCTTTGCGATGGCCGGCCTTCAGCTGGGGTCGGTGTCGCTGCTGCTCGGTGTCTATTCGGTGTCGCGCTTCCTGTACGTCATCGCCGTGATTTTGACCATTGTCTCGGGCGCCCAGTACTTCTGGAACTGTCGCAAGATCGTCTTTTCGGTCTAGGTCCTGGTGGGTATGACGGAGCCTTATTTGCAGATCGCCACAAACAACGAGGAGCTGGCGCGCGATATTGTTGAGCGCGCGAGTGCCCGTGGTGTGACGGTGTCGACGGCGGAGTCGCTGACGGCGGGCATGATCGCCTCGACGATTGCCGATATCCCGGGTGCCTCGGCGGTGCTTCGTGGCGGCGCGGTGACCTACTGCGATGAGATCAAACATCGCGTGCTCGGCGTTAAACAGGAAACGCTCGATCGGTTTAGCGCCGTGTCGCACCAGACGGCTCGCGAGATGGCCGCAGGCTCGCTGGAGCTTTATCAGAGCGATATAGCCGTAAGCGCAACGGGCTACGCTGGGCCCGGTGGTGGCACCGAGCAAGACCCCGCCGGTACGTTCTATATTGGGTGGGCGTATCGCACGGCCGATGGGGGAGCGCCGGTTGTCGAGTCTGCGCGCTGTCATTATGAGGGCGATCGGTCGTGCGTTCGTGCCCATGCGGTCGCGGAGGCTTTGGGACGCATTGTCCGCGTGCTCAATTCTATGGAATAGACGTGGTTTAAGGGGCCTTAGGGCCCCTTAATTGTGGAGATAGGGACCTTTGACCGGAATTACGTTCGCGCTGGTACATGGCATAAATTTGTTCGCGCACTCGTATTTGTGATTGGCGTGGTCAAGCATTTGGTCGGTGATTGGTTGGCGTTTGGTCGGGTTTTGGAATGGTCGGGTGCATATGATGAATCTGAACGGTTGACCACGAACAGCCGTTCGTTTATTATCGTTTCAGGTTGTTAAGAGGAGGGCTATTCATGGCCAAGAATTCAGGTCCCGTACGTACCGTTCATGCACGCACGACGGGTAAAGAGCGCGACGAGATGATCGCCACCACCAAGGCCGAGATCGAGAAGAAGTTCGGCCAGGGCTCTATCATGAGGTATGGCGACGGCGGTCCTGAGCTCGAGGTCGAGGCTATTCCGACGGGCTCTCTGGCGCTCGATGCCGCCTTGGGTATCGGCGGCGTGCCGCGCGGCCGTATCGTCGAGATTTATGGCCCCGAGTCCTCCGGCAAGACAACGCTTTCACTCGAGATCCTTGCAGAGGCGCAAGCTATGGGCGGCGTTGTTGCGTTTATTGATGCCGAGCACGCGCTTGATCCCACCTATGCTGCGCGCATTGGCGTCGATATCGATGAGGTCTTGATTTCCCAGCCCGATACGGGCGAGCAGGCGCTCGAGATCGTCGATATGCTTGTGCGCTCCGGTGCCATCGACGCCATCGTCGTCGACTCTGTTGCCGCCTTGACTCCGCGTGCCGAGATCGAGGGCGAGATCGGTGACACGACGGTGGGTCTGCAGGCCCGTTTGATGAGCCAGGCACTCCGCAAGCTCGCCGGCTCGCTTTCCAAGTCCAACACGACCTGCATCTTCATTAACCAGCTGCGCGAGAAGATCGGCGTCATGTTCGGTAACCCCGAGACCACCACGGGCGGCCGCGCGCTCAAGTTCTTCTCTTCTGTGCGAATCGATATTCGCAAAATCGATACCATCAAGCTCAAGGACGAGGTTATCGGCAATCGCGTGCGTGCCAAGGTCGTTAAGAATAAGGTTGCCGCTCCGTTCCGTTCGGCCGAGTTTGACATCATGTATGGCACCGGCATCTCCAAAGAGGGCTCGATTCTGGATATGGCCGTCGAGTGCGGTATCTGCAAAAAGATGGGGTCCTGGTTTGCCTATGGCGAGGATAAGCTCGGCAACGGTCGCGAGGCCGCCAAGACGTTCCTGCGCGAACATCCCGATTGCGCCGACGAGATCGAGCACAAGGTTCGCCTTGCCTGCGGTCTTGAGTATGACGATGATGCCCCCTCCGAGGTTGAGTTGACCGACCAGCCCGCCCCCGAGGAGTTTGATGAGCTGTACGCCATCGATGGCTCTGCGATGCTCGACGATGACGACGAGTAGCGGATGCCGACATGTCGTATACGGTGACCGAGGCTACGGTCGTCTTTCCCGATAAGAAGGCGGCCTCTTCGTTCTCGAGCGGTTATGCGTCTAAAAAGCCCTGCGCGCATATTGATTGCGATCTCGAGGGCGGTTTCGAACGTTCCATTTGGATTCCCGTGCGCGTGGCGCGCCTGTACGTTAAGAACCGCCCTGATCTTCCCTGTGATTGGGATGACTTTCGTGAGGTAGTGCAACTTATCGAACGTAAATGTGCGCTCACCATGGTGACCGAGATGCTTTCGCGCCGCGATCATGCCACGGGCGAGGTACGCGATAAGTTGGTGCGCTATGGCTTTCGACAGCCTGCGATCGATTTTGCGGTTGCTCGAGCGACCGAGTATCGTTTTTTGGATGAGAACCGCTTTTGTTCGTACTTTATCGAAGAACGCAAACGTCGCGGCTGGGGACAGCGCAAGATCGAGGTTGAACTCAAGCGCCGTCATGTCGTACTTGACGATATCCCCGGGTATCCCGAGGCTTATTTTGCTGTGGACGACGACTTGGCACGCGCTTCGGCCTTGCTCGCTAAACGTCGCGTTCCCGAGGCGCGTGCATTCGAAAAGCTCGTCAGATTTTTGATGGGTAAGGGCTTTTCGTATCACATCGCCGCCGATGCCGTTAAGGCGCGCCTCGATGCCTCAAGCGAGGAATGCGCCGTGTAAGCGTTCACCCGTTACGCCCCTGCCGTTCACCGCTTGATTGGCACCGTGCCGGGTGTGTTTATTTGACAGTTGTTGCGGTTCAACGTAGGATAATCACTGTCATTTGCTTTGTGATATGTGCTCATCTGTGATGAGTTTGTTTATATGTTTATCTGTATCCGACCCGCATAAGCTGCGCCCATATTACTCAAATGTCGCGAGCCGTTCGTAAGGACGGTTCGCTTTGCTGTGTAACGAATCCATAAAAAGGAGTGAGCATGCCTATCATTGCAGCGCTCGTTGGCATCGTTTTGGGTGCCATCGCCGCCATTGCCTACATGCGCACCGCCAAGCAGGGTAGTCTTCACGAGGCCGACGAAAAGATTCAGTCGGCACACGCACAGGTAGAATCCCTGATCGGTGATGCAAAGCGTCAGGCCGAGACCCTCAAAAAAGAGGCTCTGCTCGAGGCTAAGGAAGAGATCATCAAGAACAAGCAGGCCGCCGAGGCCGAGGACAAGCAGCGTAAGAGCGAGATTCGCACGCTCGAAAACCGCGTGATGCAGCGTGAGGAATCGCTCGATCGTCGCAACGATGCGCTCGACAAGCGCGAGCATCAGCTGTCCAGCCAGGCCGGTCAGGTCGAGAAGCGCTCTCGCGAGCTTGAGGAGCTCTGCGCCAAGCAGACTTCCGAGCTTGAGCGTATTGCCGACCTTACGCGCGAGGACGCTCACAAGGAGCTGCTCGACAAGGTCCGCGGCGAGGTTACCCACGAGGCGGCTACCATCATACGTGAGTCCGAGCAGCAGGTCCGCGCCGAGTGCCACAAGACCGCTCAGGAGATTCTTTCCCTGGCGATTCAGCGTTGCGCCGCCGACCATACCGCCGAGGTCACCGTTACTTCCGTTCATATTCCCTCCGATGACCTCAAGGGTCGCATCATCGGTCGCGAGGGTCGCAACATCCGTACCTTTGAGCAGGTGTCCGGCGTCAACCTCGTGATTGACGACACCCCCGAGACCGTCGTGCTTTCGAGCTTCGATCCGGTCCGTCGTGAGACCGCCCGCGTGGCACTTGAGAACCTCATTGCCGACGGCCGTATTCACCCCGCCCGCATCGAGGAGATGTACCACAAGGCTGCCGACTTGGTTCAGCAGCGTGTGCGCGAGGCCGGCGAGCAGGCCGCCTTCGATACCGGTATCCACGACCTGCACCCCGAGATTGTCAAGACCCTGGGCGCTCTGCGCTACCGCACCTCGTTTGGTCAGAACGTGCTGCAACACTCGCTTGAGGTTTCCGACCTGTGCGGCGTTATGGCCTCCGAGCTTGGTCTGGACGTTGTGACCGCCAAGCGCGCTGGTCTTCTGCACGACCTGGGCAAGGCCATCGACCACGACGTTGAGGGTCCGCATGCTGTGATTGGCGCCGAGCTTGCCCGCCGTTATGGCGAGAAGCCCGTTATCGTTCACGCGATCGAGGCCCATCATGCCGATGTCGACCCCAACACGGTGCTCGACGTTCTGGTCCAGGCTGCCGATGCCGTCTCCGCTTCTCGTCCCGGTGCCCGCCGCGAGTCGGCCGAGAATTACATCAAGCGCCTTGAGAAGCTCGAGGAGATCGCCAACTCTCACGACGGCGTCGAGCGTACCTATGCCATGCAGGCCGGTCGCGAGGTTCATGTCATGGTCCAGCCGGACAAGATCTCCGATGCCCAGTCCACGGTGCTTGCGCACGATATCGCCCATCAGATCGAGGAAGAGATGGAGTATCCCGGTCAGGTGCGCGTTGTCGTGATTCGCGAGAGCCGTGCCGTCGATATCGCTAAATAACATGAACGACGCGAACGAGCTCATCTCATTTATCGCGTCGATGTCGGGGGAGGGCAACCTTCGCGTCGAGGAAAACCTTGGCGAGGGGTATGTCCGCCTCCGCGTTTCGGAGGCCGAACGCCGTCAGGCCAAGCATGACATTCAGCATGTAGAGGACATTGTCATCGAGATGCTGCGTAATGCTCGCGATGCCGGAGCCGATAAGGTCTATCTCGCCACGACCAAGGAGGAGGGTGTTCGCACCCTCCTCTTCCTGGATAACGGTTCGGGTGTGCCGCAGGACATGCAGGAGCGTATCTTCGATGCCCGTGTCACCTCCAAGCTTGAGAGCATGAAAATGGACCGTTGGGGTGTTCACGGTCGTGGTATGGCGCTGTTCTCTATCAAGCAGAACACGGATGAGGCACGCGTTGTTACATCGGGCGTCGATTTGGGTTCCGCGTTTAAGGTGTGCGTTGCCACCGATCGCTTGAGCGAGCGCGCCGATCAGTCGAGCTGGCCTCAGGCGGTTAAAGACGAAGACGGTCGCTATGTATGCGCTCGTGGACCCCATAACATCATTCGCGCAGCGTGCGAGTTCGCCCTTGAGGAGCTGCGTGGCTGCGATGTGTATCTGGGCTCTCCGTCCGAGATTGCTGCGACCCTGTACGCTCAGGCTTCGAGCCGTCTCGATACGTCGCGCTTGCTCTTTATCGATGACGAGTGCGAGCTTCCGGTGATCGATCGTTTGGGCCTCGCCTCGGATGCCGAGGACTTTATCCGGATTTGCTCCGGGCTGGGCCTCGAGATGTCCGAGCGCACTGCCCACCGTATTCTGTCGGGACAGATTAAGCCCGTCCGCGGCGTGACCGCGCGTCTGCTGCGCGAGCGCGATTCCACCTCGCATGCGCCGGCACCCGTCGATCTTGCCAAGGACCGTCGAGGCCTTCGTATCGCCAAGGATGATATGGCGCAGTTTTCGCGTGCTGTCGAGCGTGACTTTAATGACCTCGCTGCCCGGTATTACCTCAATCTGTGCGGTGACCCTAAGATTCGCGTTTCGCGTGATCGCATCACGGTGACGTTCGATCTTGCCAAAGAGGAATAAAATCTTTACCGAGTCCGCTCGGTACGATACAGTTATTGCAGTTAAAACGTACTTTTAAACGCAGGAGTTTCTTCATGGATTGCCTGAAGGTATCAAGCAAATCATCGCCCGCGTCCGTTGCCGGCGCCATTGCCGGCATGGTCAAAGATGGCGTCCCCGTCAACATTCAATGCGTCGGCGCTGGCGCCGTCAACCAGGCCATCAAGGCCGTCGCCATTGCGCGCGGCTTTCTGATTCCGACCGGCTTCGATGTCTCCTGCGCGCCGGTGTTCTCCGACATTCTCATTAACGGAGAGTCGCGCACGGCAATTCGTCTCTCTATCTACGTTCACCAGATTAATCGGGCTGCTATGGATAATGTCGTCATGGACGACGTTAAGCCTGTTGCGTAAGCGAGCCATCTGCACGCTCGTAGCACCTATGCGCCCGTCGATACCATCGTTAGGATGTAAGCTCATGGACCAGCGTTCCGTACGCGATATTCTTGCCGGTAAAACCTACTTTATCCGCACATTCGGCTGCCAGATGAACCAGCACGACTCCGAGCGCGTGAGTGGCCTGCTCGATTCGTTTGGCTGTCTTATGGCGCTCGATCCCGAGCATGCCGATATTGTCGTGTTCATGACGTGCTGTGTACGCGAGGCTGCCGATACGCGCCTGTATGGTCAGTGCAATTCCTGCAAGAGCCTTCCTCCTTCGCCTTCGGGTAAGCGCGTGGTCGCCGTGGGCGGCTGCATCGCCCAACGCGATGGCGAGGGCTTGCTCACCAACGTCGATAACGTCAACGTCATTTTTGGCACCCATTCTATTGCGCACGTGGCCGAGCTCATTGCCGAGGCGTTTTTGGATGGCAAGCGCCATATCCGTACGAATGAGCATGAGGATACCGACGCCATGAGTATGCCGTGGCATCGCGAGACGCAGTATCACGCTTGGGTGCCCATCATGACGGGCTGCAACAACTTCTGCACGTACTGCATCGTGCCGTACGTCCGTGGTCGTGAGAAGAGCCGTCCCTTCGAGGAGATTGTCGACGAGGTGACAGGTCTGGTGCGTCAGGGCGTGCGCGAGATTACGCTGCTGGGCCAAAACGTGAACTCCTACGGTCGCGATCTCTTTGGCAAGCCGCGCTTTGCCGACTTGCTGCGCGCTGTGGGCGATACGGGCGTCGAGCGTATCTTCTTTACCTCTTCGCATCCTAAGGATCTGCTGCCTGAGACCATTGACGCCATGGCCGAGACACCTGCCGTCATGCCGCAGCTCCACCTGGCCGTTCAGTCGGGTTCCACGCGCATCCTTAAAGAGATGAATCGTCGTTATACGCGCGAGGATTATCTGGGTCTGGTCGATCGTATTCGTAACCGTATGCCCGATATTGCGCTTTCGACCGACATCATCGTGGGCTTCCCGGGCGAGACCGAGGAAGACTTTGAGCAGACGCTCTCGCTTGCCGAGACGGTTCGTTATGCCCAGGCCTACACGTTTATTTACTCCAAGCGCGCCGGTACCCCGGCAGCTGAGATTTATGATCCCACCCCGCATGAGGTTATCCTTGAGCGCTTTAACCGTCTGGTCAAGGTTATCGAGACGACGGCTCACGAGTATAACCAGGGCGAGCTTCACACCGTGGTGCCTGCGCTTATTGAGGGTACGAGCAAGAAGAACGACGCTGTTCTTCTGGGGAAAAGCCCCAAGAACCAGACGGTGCATGCGCCGATTCCCGCTGGCTATAGCATCGATCAGCTCGTCGGCAAAATCGTCGACGTTGATGTTGATGTCGCCAAAACGTGGTATCTGTCTGGCTCCGTCGTGGGCGAGCCTCGCTAATGATTTCCACCGGTGCAAGCCTTTCTGCCGTAGCGATTGTCGGTCCGACGGCGGTCGGCAAAAGCGATGTTGCCGACCGCCTGGCCGCTCGTCTTTCGTCCGAAGTGTTGTCTTGTGACGCGATGCAAATCTATCGTGGCATGGACATCGGTACGGCCAAGATGATGCCCGAGGAGTGCTCGGTGCCGCTGCGCCTTGTCGATATCGTGGATCCGGGCGTCGCGTATTCAGCTGCGCTCTATCAGACGGATGCCCGGGCGCATATCGAGCGTTTGCTTGGCGAGCAACGTCTTCCGGTCTTTTGCGGCGGTACGGGCCTGTATCTCAAGGCTGCACTCGATGAAATGGATTTTCCTTCGGGAGAACTCGAGGACGAACGCCGCACGGGCTATCAGGAACTTGCCGAGCGTATTGGCGAGGAGGCGCTGCATGCCCTGCTTGCCGAGCGCGATCCGGAATCTGCTGCCGTGATTCATCCCCATAACGTGCGTCGTGTGATTCGTGCGCTCGAGATGCATGATGACGGTGTGTCGTATGCCGAGCAGAAGTCGAAATTCAGCGTCCCGCGCGAGCGTTATCATGCCTTGTGGTTTGGTCTGACGCGTAGCCGTGAAGTGCTCTATGAGCGCATTAACATGCGTGTCGACCTTATGTTTGAGCAGGGGCTGGTTGATGAGGTCCGTGGCCTTATGGACCAGGGCTTGGGTGATGCGCTCACGTCGATGCAGGCAATTGGTTACAAAGAGATTATCGATGCCTTGCGTGGCGCTATTACCATGGATGAGGCCCGTGAGCTTATCAAGATGCGCTCACGTCGCTATGCCAAGCGCCAGCTTTCCTGGTTTAAACGTGACGATCGCATTGTTTGGTTCGATATGGATGAGTTTACGATCGATGAGGTCGTTGATGATATCTGCCGTCGTATCGAGGCTGTCTAATGGCACGTTTTCCCTTGGTCTCTACGGCGCCTGAACCTGAGCGTGCCGTCTTGGTTGGTGTTGAGTGGCGCGATAATGCCTGGCCGCTCGACCGTTCGCTCGATGAGCTCGAGCGCTTGGCTCACACTGCTGGAGCCCAATGCGTGGCACGCTTGTCGCAGCGCCTGGTCAAGCCCTATCCCAAATCGTTTATCGGCTCCGGCAAGGTCGAGGAGCTGTGCGGTTTGGTTCATCGCATGGATGCGGATGTTGTTATCTTCGACGACGACCTGACTCCTTCACAGCAGTCCTATCTTGAGAAAGCCGTGGGCGAACCGGTTAAGATTATTGACCGTACGGCGTTGATTTTGGATATCTTTGGCCTGCATGCCCAGACGCGTGAGGGCCGCTTACAGGTGCAGCTGGCACAGTTGCAGTATCTGCTGCCTCGTCTGCGAGGTATGTGGAGCCATCTTGCCAAGGAGCAGACGCGTGGCGGCATTGGATCGCGTTTTGGTCAGGGCGAAAGCCAGCTCGAGGTCGACCGTCGCCTGATTCGCAATAAGATCGCAGCTCTTCGACGCGAACTGAAACAGGTTGAACAGCGTCGCGACGTGCAATCGAAAAGCCGTATTGAATCGCCGGCGTTTCGCGTGGCGTTGGCTGGCTACACCAATGCCGGTAAGTCGACGCTGCTTAATCGATTGACGGGATCCACAGTACTTTCGCAGGATAAGCTGTTTGCCACACTCGATCCCACGACGCGCTCGTACCGTTTGCCCGGTGGCCGTGGCATGACGATCACCGATACCGTTGGCTTTATTCAAAAACTGCCCCATGGCCTGGTCGACGCTTTCAAATCTACGCTTTCCGAGGTGCTCGGCGCCGATTTGATTCTTAAAGTCGTGGATGCTTCCGATGAGGATTACGAGCGTCAGCTCGAGGCGGTTGATCGTGTCCTGGACGAGATTGGTGCCGGTGAGCGCCTAACGCTTACCGTGTTCAATAAAATTGATCTGCTCGATAGCGTCGACCGCTTGAGCTTTCGCCGGCGTTATCCCGAGGCGGTTCTGTTCTCGGCTCAGACGGGTGAGGGTCTTGATGACTTAGTCGACCGCATCGCTCGTGAAGCGGCCGCTACGGACGTGTTGCTCTCGGCCGATATCCCGTATCGAGAGGGCGCGTTAATCACGCTCGCGCACGAACAGGGAACCCTTCTGCACGAGGAATACCTCGAAGATGGCGTTCGTATTGTGGCAAAGCTTCCGGCCCGTATCGCAACGCGTCTCGAGCGCTACCGAACAGAGTAAATCAGCTCCAGCACGCCTAAGATAACGGGTTGATGAAGCAGGTAGAACGGCAGCGCATGGCGTCCGAGGCTTGCGAGCATCGGGATGGGATTCTCATAGGCCCATGCTGGCGCTTCAAGGTTTGCTTTTTGTGCCGTGCGGGCGGCAAAGAAGCCTGCGAGGTACATAAATAAGAAGGGTATGAGCGGATAGTAATCACCGGAGACAAATTCTGGACCTGGGAATCCCAGCCAAGCTAGATAGGGGATAGGGTAGACCGCTTTAGGAATGCTCCAGGTACAGGCAAAGAGTATGAGGCAAATTGTTATACCCCATACTGTCGGCACCCTATCGAGAACCGGGCGCGCGAGTGCAACAATGGCGGTGCATGCCGCCATGCAGAAAATGATGCCGAAGTTCACCGAGTCATCGACTGAGACGAGCGTCGTTGCGACCCATACAACTAAAGCGGCAGCGGCATATTTGACGGCACGCTTGATGTTGTTGCGCGAGAGGGTGCACATCCAGCCGGCAATAAACAAAAATACCCAACTGATGCTGGCACGCCAGATGTCCTGGAAGATGGTCTGGGTAAACCAGGGCATCTTCCAACCATATAGGTAGGCAAGGTCGTATCAGGCATGAAATCCCGCCATCGACAGCATGGTAAACCCGCGAATAGTATCAAAGACAGTGATGCGTTTTTGCATTACGAAAACCGGCGCATCAAACCGACGACCTTGCCCAGAATCGTGGGATTCGTCGCGTAGATGGGCTCCATGGTGTCGTTTTCGGGCTGCAGACGAACGCGTCCCTGCTCCTTGTAGAATGTTTTGACCGTTGCAGAGCCATCGATCATAGCCACGACAATCTCGCCATTCATGGCACTCTTCTGCTCACGAACGATGATGTAGTCGCCGTTATAAATGCCGACGTTAATCATCGAATTGCCGTGGACCTCGAGGATAAAGGACCCCTGGTCCGTTGCGATCTCGGTTGGGATGGTAAAGGTGTCTTCGATATTCTGCTCGGCAAGGATGGGAATCCCTGCAGCGACTCGGCCTACGAGAGGCAGCGATACGGTGCCACGGGGCGCCGCGGACTCATCGGACTTTGAGATGGAGACGGAAGATCCGTCCTCGTCAAAGAGCTCGAGAGCGCGAGGCTTGGTGGCGTCACGCTTGAGCAGGCCTCGTGCTTCGAGTGCGGAGAGATGCGCATGTACAGTGCTAGGGGAGGAAAGGCCCACAGCCGAAGCCATCTCGCGTACACTGGGCGGATAGCCCTTCTCCTGCTGATATTCCTTGATGAAGTCGTAAATTTGCTGCTGACGCTTGGTAATTTTGCGAGCCATCAGGGATTCCTCTCTACCCATACCAAACAAATGTTCTATTTTTGCTTGACAGGAACAACTGTTCGAAGATAATAATAACCGAACACTCGTTCCCGCGCTAGACTTTTTTGTCCCCGCGGCTTGATAAAACAGTTCTCGTCAAAACAAACGAGAGGAGAACAGAATGAACGCAGCGGATATGGTCCAGGGAAACCTCGCTCTTAAGCTTGAGGTGCCCGCATCGCCGGCCTTTACGGTCGTGAAGGGTGGACGTTCTCATTTTCAGACCGTGGCCACTAAACCCGTTCGCACCCAGCGTGCGTCCGTTGCTTTGGCTCCTGTTGCCCTGAAGGCCTCGACGATTGTTGCTGTTGCCGTGGCGTTTACCCTGTTCTTTGTGCTCGCCACGTCAGTTTTTTCTGCTCGTCACGCTGCATATGCCGATTCCGTAGCCAACGTTACCTACGAGACGGTTCGCGTGCAGTCCGGCGATTCCCTGTGGTCGCTTGCCCAGGAGCATCCCATCGATGGCCTTTCCACACAGGAGACTTCCGACATGATTCGTAGCGTCAATCACCTCGATCGCGGCTCTCTTGATGCTGGTGCAGTTCTGAAAGTTCCGGCCCGTTCGTAAGATTTCGGGTCGGTCGCATGGTACCCTTGTTATCGTTTAAGAGGAGGTTCCATGCGCTGTCCCAAATGCGGCAAGGCACACACCCGCGTTGTCGATTCCCGTATGCAGGAGTCGAACAACACTATCAAGCGTCGTCGTGAATGTTGTTCGTGCAATTATCGTTTTACGACGTTCGAGCGCTGCGAAGATCCCATCGAGGTCATCAAATCCGACGGATCAAAGCAGCGGTTCGATCGCAATAAGCTGCTGGTCGGCCTGATGCGCGCCACGATTAAGCGCGATATCGACACGAAAAAGCTCAACGAGATCATCGATGATATCGAGGTGGAGCTACGTTCCCGTACGCTGACGGCTGTAACGTCCCACGAACTGGGCAATATGGTGCTCAAACGCTTGGCCAAGATCGACAAGGTGGCCTACATTCGCTTTGCCTCCGTCTATCGCGATTTCAAAGACGTCGACGAGTTTTTGCAAGAGCTCGACAAGCTAAGGTGATTTCATGCCTAACATTACCGTTAACATTAAGCGTCTCGATCCCATGGTCGAGCTTCCCAAATACGCCCATCCCACGGATGCCGGCCTTGACCTCCGCGCCAACGAAGACTGCATCCTCAAGCCCTTTGAGCGCCGATTGGTCTCCACTGGCTTGGCCATTGCGCTGCCCGATGGCTACGCCGGCTTTGTCCAGCCCCGCAGCGGCCTAGCCATTAAGCAGGGCCTGTCTATAGTCAACACGCCCGGTCTCATCGACGCCCACTATCGAGGTGAACTTAAGGTCATCCTCATCAACCTGGATTCCACCAACAATATTCAGATCAACAAAGGCGACCGCATCGCCCAGCTCGTCATCCAAGAAGTCCCCACAGTCAATCTTGTAGAGGTAGACGAACTAGACAAAACCGACCGAGGAGCCGGCGGTTTCGGTTCTAGCGGCGTATTGTAATGTCCGCTCTCCCGTGGGAGGCCCCTATATATCATTCCATGCTCAAACATTCTCGCTGCGCTGCGAAACTGCGCGTGGAACGATATATAGG
>OKSC01001643.1_pt1 | contig 21355 bp, 15 predicted proteins | sample 1601161 | NCBI WGS metagenome assembly OKSC01 (sample SAMEA3541552, study PRJEB24748) | human gut metagenome | biome: human gut; feature: human-associated habitat; material: faeces | place: China | collected 2012
TTACCCCAAGCGTAAGCGGGGTGACCCGACATGGAGCGCAGCCCGCGACGACGCGCACATACAAAAGTAGGGCCCCGGCGGCGAGCCGTACCGGCTTTGCGCCCCGCCGCCAGGCGACCACAAACTCGCCCCAAAAATCTTTTACTACTTTTCATCATAGAAAAGTAACCCCCCGCCGGTCAGGCGCGCTCACCAAGCCTTGCAAAAGGCCCCGCCAAAGGCGACCACAAATCAGGCCCGCAAAAAAGAGCCATTCCAACTCCGGAAAGGCTCTTTTTGTTATTCTGGTTTATGCCTGCCACGCATTCACCTGGCGGCGCAGCCAGTCGCACCAGGCGTCCACCCCCTCGCCCGTCCGGGCGCAGATGGGGAAAATTTCGATCTTGGGATTTCTCATCCGGGCGTACTCCGTCACCTTGTCCATATCAAAGTCAAAGTACGGCAGCACATCCACCTTATTGATGATGAGCGCGTCGCAGACGGTAAAGATCAGCGGGTATTTCAGCGGCTTATCATGTCCCTCCGGGACCGAAAGGATCATCGCGTTCTTCACCGCGCCGGTATCAAATTCCGCCGGGCAAACAAGATTGCCCACATTCTCCAGCACAATGAGATCCAGGTCCTTCGTCCCGATCTCCCGTAGGCCCTGCTCGGTCATCCCGGCATCCAGGTGGCACATGCCGCCGGTATGCAGTTGGATGGACCGTACCCCGGCCCCGGCCATGGTGCGGGCATCCACATCGCTGTCAATGTCCGCCTCCATCACACCGATGCGCATTTCCTCCCGCAGCCGCTCCACCGTCCGCAGCAGGGTGGTGGTCTTGCCGCTGCCGGGGCTCGACATCAGGTTCAGCAGAAAGGTCTTATCCCCCTTCAGCTCCGCCCGCAGGCGGTCTGCCTCCCGGTCATTGTTGGCAAAGATGCTTTCTTTCAGCTCTATCGTCTTAAATTCCATTATATCGCCTCTATTTCCTTTATGCTGATCTCATTCCCCCGCAGCAGCCAGGTCTTTTCGCTGCCGCAGTATGGGCAGGTGCGTCCGTGCCGCACAGTGGGATAATTCTCTCCGCAGCCCTCACAGTGGGTCACGGCGGGCAGGGTCTCTATCTTCAGCGGCGCGCCGCGCAGCAGCTCGGTGCGGTTCACGGCCCAGTCCCAGCAGCTCACCAGCTCCTGCGGAATAGCCCCGCTTACCTCACCCAGCTCCAGCGTCACGCTGCCCACCCGGGTCAGTCCCTGCTCGGCGGCCACCTCTTCTATGGTTCGTATCGTATGGAATACGATCCCCAGCTCATGCATTATCCGTTCCTCTTTTCGGCTTTCTTGGCGCGGCGGATGCGTATTTTCCGCTTGATCATGTACGGCAGGATGCCCTTCATCTTATCCTCCGCCGAGCGCATGGTGCTGCACTCCGGCAGGTCACGGTGCAGGTGGATGGCATCAAAGGCACAGCGGGTGGTGCAGATGCCGCAGCCGATGCACTTATTGGGGTCCACCACGCTGGCGCCGCAGCCCAGGCAGCGGGCGGTCTCGGCCTTCACCTGTTCCTCGGTAAAGGCCACCCGGCCATCCTTAAAGGTCTTTCTCAGCGTCTCATTGTAGCCGATGCGCTGGCGGGGAGTATTGTCATAGCTTGCCTCCTCCAGCAGCAGGTTATTCTTATCCAGCTCTATGAATTCCCGCTTGTCCCGGCCGATGGTTAGGGTGGCATCCTGCACCCAGCGGTGCAGAGAAACCGCGCCCTGCTTGCCGGCCGCGATGGCATCAATGGCAAACTTTTGCCCGGTGTAGACATCGCCGCCCACAAAGAGATCCGGCTCGGCGGTCTGGTAGGTCACGGGATCGGCCTTGGCGGTGCCGTTGGGGTTCAGTTCCACAGCGGTGCCGGTCAGCAGGCCCTTCCAGTCCACCTTCTGCCCGATGCAGTACAGCACCATATCACAGGAGACTTCCTCGGTCGTATTATCATCAAAGGTCGGGGCAAAGCGGCCCTCGGCATTGCGGACGGAAAGGCACTTGCGGAAGCGGATACCGCTGCACTTGCCGTTTTCGGCAAGGATCTCGGTCTGGCCCCAGCCGGCATGGATCTCAATGCCGTCCTCCTCGCACTCGGTGCGGTCCTCCACACCCATTGGCATGGAATCATAGTCCTCCAGGCAGTACAGGGAAACTTTCTCGGCGCCGCAGCGCAGGGCCGTCCGGGCCACATCGGCACCAATATTGCCGCCGCCGATGACCACTACCCGGCCGGAAAGACTCTTCTTCCCTTCCAGGTTCACTTCCCGCATCAGCTCAATACCGGCCTTGACACCCTCGGCGTCCTCGCCGGGCACACCCAGCTTGCCGCCGCTTTGCAGTCCAATGGCCACATAGAAGCCCTTGTAGCCCTGCTCCCGCAGTTCGGGGATAGTCACATCCCTGCCTACCTCCACGCCGCAGCGGAATTCCACCCCCAGGGCCCGCAGCACATCGATCTCGGCCTCAATGACATCCTTCTCCAGCCGGAATTCGGGAATGCCGTGCATCAGCATACCGCCGGGCTGTTTTTCCTTCTCAAAGACGGTGGGACGGTAGCCCTTTTCCGCCAGGTAATAGGCGCAGGAAAGGCCGGCCGGGCCGCCACCGATAATAGCGATCTTCTCCTCAAACTCGCCATCCACCTTGGGGATGACCTTTTCGGGAATAAAGCGGGTCTCGGCATTCAGGTCCTGCTGGGCAATAAAGCGCTTCACCTCATCAATGGCCACCGCCTGGTCGATGGTGCCGCGGGTACAGGCGTCCTCGCACCGCCGGTTGCAGATGCGGCCGCAGACGGCCGGGAAGGGGTTATCCCGCTTGATGAGCTGCAAAGCCTCCTTGTACTTGCCCTGGGCCGCCAGCTTCAGGTAGCCCTGCACCGCGATGTGGGCCGGGCAGGCGGTCTTACAGGGGGCGGTGCCGGTCTCGTAGCAGTTGACGCGGTTTCTGTCGCGGTAATCCACCGCCCATTTTTCGGGGCCCCACTCATGGTCGTCAGGCAGCTCCTGCCGGGGGTAGGTGATGGGGCCGTCCTTGGTGCACAGCTTTTGGCCCAGCTTCACCGCGCCAGCGGGGCAGCCCTCCACACAGCGGCCGCAGGCCACACAGTTTTCGCTTTCCACCTTGGCCACATAGGCGCTGCGGGACATATTGGGGGTATTGAAAAGCTGGCTGGTGCGCAGGGCGTTGCAGATATTCACATTGCAGTTGCAGATAGCAAAGATCTTCTGCTCGCCGTCGATATTGGTGATCTGATGGACAAAGCCATTCTCCTCCGCCCGGCGGAAAATATCCAGTGCTTCCTCCTTGGTGATGTACTCGCCCCGCTGGGTCTCCACCACATAGTCGGCCATATCGCCCACCGCGATGCACCAGTTTTCGGGGTCGTCGCCGCAGCCCTCGCCCAGCTTCTGGCGGCTGGCACGGCAGGAGCACATGCTCTTGGCATACTTGCCCTCGTATTTATCCAGCCAGTAGCTGATCTTTTCCAGTCCAATGGCCTCATTCTCACTTTCGATGGCCTTTTCCACCGGGATAACATGCATCCCGATGCCGGAGCCGCCGGGGGGCACCATGGGGGTGATCTTTTCCAGCGGCAAGAAGGTCATCCGCTCAAAGAATGCCGCGACCTCGGGGTTCTGGTCGATCTGGCTCTTTCGCATATTCAGGAACTCGGCGCTGCCGGGCACAAACAGCGGCAGGATCCAGCGCTTTTCGTGGTTGGGGTTCTTGCCGTCCAGGTTCTCCCAGTTGTATTCCACTATGCCCAGCCACGCCATTTCGGTCAGCAGCTTTTCCAGCGGCTCCCGCTCCATTTTGGTTAGCTTCATCAGCTGCTCGGTGGTCTTTGGCTTACGCACGCCCATCTTCAGCGCGACCTCCACCATCTCATCGGTCATCACGCTGGCCAGGCCCCAGTACTCGGGGTCATCCACCGTGGCCTTCAGCCCTATGCGGTTGGTAATCATGCTGCCCAACTTGAGGAGGTTCTCGCGCGGGTGCTCATCACGGGGGATCTTAAAAGACAGTTTACTCTCATCCAGAGGGAAATTGGTGGGTTTGCTGCCGTTGATATCGCTCATATTCGATCTCCTTTTTTCTGCGGCGTGCCGCGTTTTAGGGGAAATGGGCGCCATTTAGCCCAGCATAATTATATTTTACCAGCTCCCCGCTGCGAATGCTATTGACCCTTCTCCCAAACCTGTGCTAAAATAATTTATGGTTCTGGTCTGACCAGTATATTTTAGATTTGTGCAGGGGGCTGGCCCGGGGCCCGCAGGGCGCCCCAGCTCCGCCGGGGCTGGGCTGCCTGCGGCGCCGGCCCTGCGGGCCCCTCCCACCCCACAAACCATCCAAGGAGCTGAAGCTATGCCATTCCAAGAGATCTCCTCCCCCTCCCTGCGGAAGCTTTTCGTCCAGCAGCTGGAGGGCCTCATCCTCTCCGGTGAGTTGCGCCCCGGCGACCGCCTGCCCACCGAGCGGGAGCTGGCCGATGAAATGAAGATCAGCAAAACGGTGGTGCACGAGGGCCTGCGGGAGCTGCACCACCTGGGCTTTTTGCAGGTCGAATCCCGCAAGGGGGTTACGGTGGCGGATTACGCCCAAACCGGCAGCCTGGAGACCCTCATGGCCATCATGGATTACCACGGCGGCCTGCCGGATAAAAAGACTGCCTCCAGCATTCTGGATCTGCGCTACTACCTGGAAGCCCCCGCCCTGCGGCAGCTGGCAGCGCGCCACACCCCCGGCGACCTGGCCGCCCTGCAGGCCCTGCAGCAAAAGGCGGAGGAGGCTTCGCTTTCCGGGGTGGGGCCGCTGGCCGAGGCGCTGCTGCGCTACCACCGGGGGGTCACTTTCCTCAGCGGCAATACCATCACCCCCCTCATCTTCAATGCCTTTGCCCGGGTCAATCTGGAATTCTGGTCCGACTATGTCCGTCTGGAAGGCATTGCCCGCAGCCTGCACACCCTTTCCCGCTTCACCAAGCTCATCGAAGCCGGGGAAGGCGATGCCGCCGCTGAGCTGCTGCGGCAAGGACTGGAGCGCTTCCGGGCCGCGCTCTGCCAATAGTTTCTTTTTACGCCTCGCTCACACTTGGTACAGAGTCATCCTTTTTCCCCGCTTTTCGGCGCGTTAAAGATCCGGGCCCCGGCTCAGGAAAGCCTCCGCGCGCCACCTGGCCAAAAGCCTCTGCCCTAACCGGGAGAGGCTCCGCCCCTTTTTCCGCAAATCCCAGCAAGCCGCCGGTTACGGGCCGCAGGCCGCCCGCCGTTCCGGCGGGCTGGCGGCCCTCCGGTCCGCTTCGGCGGCGCTTCGCGCCGCCGGGCCTGCGGCCCGCCCTGCCCCTCCGCAAGACCCTCCAAAAACCACAAAAGGAGCCTCTCCATTCCCGGAAAGGCTCCCTCTTATTTTGCTTATTTCAGCTTGGCCTCGTCCACCATGGCCTTCAGCTCGGCCAGTGCCTTGGGGTCGCACTTCTCCCAGCTGAATTCAGCATCATCCCGGCCGAAGTGGCCATAGGCCGCCGTCTTGGCAAAGACCGGTGCCCGCAGCCCCAGCTTTTTGATGATCCCCGCCGGGCGAAGGTCATAGTTCCGCTCGATCCAGCGAAAAATCTCCGCCTCAGGAATGGTGTTGGTACCAGCCGTTTCCACATAAATGGAAACCGGGCGGGCCACCCCGATGGCGTAGCTCAGCTGAATTTCGCAGCGGTGGGCAGCGCCCGCCTCCACTATGGTCTTGGCAATATTTCTTGCCATATAGGCCGCGGAACGGTCCACCTTGGTGGCATCCTTGCCGCTGAAGGCGCCGCCGCCGTGCCGGGCATAGCCGCCGTAGGTATCCACTATGATCTTACGGCCGGTCAAGCCGGTATCCGCTGCGGGGCCGCCCAGTACAAAGCGACCGGTGGGATTGATGTAATACTTGGTCTCATCGTCCAGCATCTCGGCGGGGATGCAGGGCTTGATGACCCGCTCGATCATATCCTGACGGAGCGTCAGGGGGTCGGCGTCCTCATCGTGCTGGGTGGAAAGCACCACCGTATTGACCCGGACGGGCTTTCCGTTTTCGTATTCCACTGTGACCTGTGCCTTGCCATCCGGCCGGAGATAGGAAAGCTCCCCGTTTTTGCGGACGGCGGCCAGCCGCCGGGTGATGCGGTGGGCCAGGGTGATGGGCAGGGGCATCCGCTCCGGGGTCTCATCACAGGCAAAGCCGAACATCATACCCTGGTCGCCGGCGCCCAGGCCATCGGTATCAATGGCTTCCTTGGCCTCCAGCGCCATGTCTACCCCCTGAGCGATATCCGCCGACTGGGTGTGCAGCGAGCAGCTGATCTCACAGGTATCAGCATCAAAGCCATACTCCGGTTTGGTATAACCAATTTCCCGGATGATCTGGCGTGCGATCTCGATGTAATTTACCGTGGCCGCGGTCGTTATTTCTCCCATGATGTGTACCGCACCGGGCTCTGCGGTGGTTTCGCAGGCACAGCGGGAATTGGGATCGATAGCGAGCAGGGCGTCCAGTATACCATCGGAGATTTGATCGCAGATTTTGTCGGGATGACCTTCGGTCACCGACTCGGATGTGAACAGTGTTCTCATGCGTCTTTCCTCCATAATTCGGTTTTTCGCGGCCCATTTACGGGCAGCAGAATATCGGCAGTACTTGCCGTATACTTAGGGACTTCCCCATTCTACACGATAGTCCACCCGGATTCAAGCATTTTTCCAAATTTCCCGGTAGCAATTTGTGCTTTTTGTCCAAAAAGCGGCTGTTTGCCTCCGGCGGGAATATTCCTCGGCCAATCGCAGTCCCGCACCCGCGCACCGCGATCCCTTTCATACCAAATTTCATCTCGCCTGTCGGCGTCGCGGAGCCTTCTGCAAAGGCATGAACTGTACGCCTCGCCGCCGGGGCCCTACTTTTCTATGAAGAAAAGTAGGCAAAAGACCTATTTAGGCCAAATTGGTAGTCGCCTATCGGCGTCGCGGAGTCACCGGAGAGTGACAGCCTGTACGGCTCGCCGCCGTGGCGTTCCTTTTGTGCGTACGCGTCGTCGCGGGCTTCGCTCCATGTCGGGTTGCTATCCCTATGGGATAGGCAACCCTCCAACGCTCCGCCGCTCCTCCTTTCCCCAGCGGGCCTTGTGTCCCGCCGGGGGCCCCATGCCAAAATACGCTTGGGGCTGTGCCCCAAGACCCCCTTGCCGCTAAGCTGCGGCTGGATACGAACGATGCGAAAGCATCGTCTGTACAGCGCCGCAGATACGCTCTCAAGGTGCCTGCGGCGCATTTTATTTTGGATTCAACAGAAACCAAATTAATATGCGCCTGCGGCACCTTATCAGCGTCGTCTAATCCCGCTCCGGGAATACGAAGCGTTTCCGGGCGGGAGGGCTCCAACGCGTCGGGGGTCTCGGGGTCCTCCCCGAGTGACTTTTGGTTACTTTTCTTCACAGAAAAGTAACCCCACGCCGGGTAGGCGTGCAAGCTGTCACCCTCCGGTGACTCCGCGACGCCTTTAGGCGACCACAAACCCGCCCCCAAAATATCATAATAAATCCCAGCAAACCTTCCCCTAATAAATCCATATCCTATATAAAACTCACCCAGCAATCCCCAATCCTGTAAACTTTCCATTAAAAATTGTGAAATATTAACCTTTCACATGCAAAAAAGGGGCGATTTGCAGGGATTAGTGAAAGGACTTTTTCTCACCGGCAAAAAATTCTTTCGTATCGGTCCTCTCCCCGAATAATAAATCGAGAGCCTTTTTGCCCCGCCGGTCAAACAGGGGTGCCGGTTTGCTTTTCGAAAAGCTCACTCATCTCAGCAGACCTCATCGGGCAATTTGGGGGTCTGCCTTAAGCGGGAACCTGCCTCCCAACAGTACCTTGAAAATTGAATATTGATCTGCGCAAAAAAGAACGGAGAGAAGCTCGCCGCTTCCCTCCGGTAAAAAGAGGCTTATTCTGCTTTGGCGGTGCTGCTGGTGCCATCCTCTCCGTGCAGGATGCGGTCCAGCTCCTCCCGGCGGGCCCGGCGGTAATCGTAGTACTGCTGCAGCTTTTCCCGCAGCGGGATCTCGGTATGCAGGGCCAGGAAAAAGTGCCGGCGGCCGTTTTCCCGGCCGGCCTTAAAGTAGGCCTTCAGCTCCTCATAGCGGACCACCACATTCTTCTCGCGGGCAAAGGTCCTTATCTTGACCATGAGGTGGGTGGAATAGACGAAATCGATGGCGAAAACGCCGAAAAACACGCCGATGACAAAGGAAAACGCCAAATTGCGGGAAAGCCAATCCAGTGCCCGCAAAATGTAAGGATCCACAAAGAAATAATAGGCCGCGCCCATCACTGCCCAAATGGCGGAAAACAGGGGGCAAATAAGACCATTCACATTGCCCCAGCGGCGGCTGTAATCCCACAGACGGGCATTCATCACCTTCAGCAGCAGGATGCCGGCAATGTACTCGATGGCGGTCATGGCGGCAGCCATCAGCACCAGCATGGCAATGTGGTTCCACACAGGGTTGGCGATCTGACGGCTTTCCGAAAGGCGGGAAACCAGGTACAGGATGCAAAGCCCGGTGCCGTACAGCGGCACATAGGGCCCCACCATAAAGCCGGGGTTGATCCACTTGCGCTCGGGATTATTGCCGGAAATAAAGCGCCGGAAGAAAAGCTCCAGCACCCAGCCCAGCGAAGAACCGATATAGAACAAAAAAGCCAGCTTCAAGAAGGTATTCATAAGGCCCTCCGGTCACGGTTTTTGGCGGCCATGCCGCGCTGGGGAAAATTATATCACATCTTCGGCTGGGGTTCAACTCACACATGGGATAGAATGGGGGCAGCGGCAGGATGACCTGCCGCTGCCCCAGAGAGGTAAGTGAGGATGGCTGTTTAGAAGCGGCGGGTGCCTGCATACAGGCACAGAGCCGCAAGCGCCAGCAGAGCCAAGCCGGGCAGCGGCTGGCCCACATGGGCCGCGCCGGTATTGGGGTTGCTGGCGGGGGTGCTTTCACCGGACTGGGAGGGAGTGATGATCACCACACCGCTGCCGCTTTCGGTCCACAGGATGATGGAGCCGGTAATGGATTCGTAGTTATCAAGCCACGGGGTGAATTTCCAGGTGTAGGCCTTGTCTTTTTCTACGGGAACAGTGCTGGGGTCAAGCTCATCCGTTTCCCCTACCCATTTTACAGTGCCGGGCACAGAGAATGCATTATTATCGGCATTGAGGTGGGCATCGGCCAGGGTCTTGCCGCTGGAGGTGATGGGGGTGTAATTGGGAGTGCCAGTGGGGGTAATTTTGGTGAGGGTAATGTTTACGGTAACGGTGGCATCCTCGTGGTTCTTAGAATAGGTCTGATCATTATATCCAACTTGCATGGTTATTGTAATTTCGTCATTTACACTTAGACCATTAGCCAGTTGATAAGTAATGGCACCAGTATTAACATCCACACCCCAGCCACTTTTTATCGTGTCTACGGGAGAATAAGTTCCCGTGTGGAAACGCAGTGTTCCTGCATCCTTTGCCAGTTTGTTCAGATCTGTACCAATGTAATCATAGATATTGATGGTCTTGCTGGCGGTGTCATTGTAGACCTGGTTCACATTGATGGTGCCCAGCTGGGGGCCATCCGCCTTTTTGATGGTCACGGTGACATCATCGCTGGTGAGGGAGTAGGTGCCAACGGTGGCTGTGCAGCAGTAATAGTAGTCCCCCGCATTCAGGCCGGTTTCCACTGTATAGGTTTGGGCAGTAGCATTATCAATCGCGGTTTTCTTGCTGCCGTTTACCTTGTACCACTGGTAGGTAACGCCCTGAAGGTCACTTGGGGTTACTGTGGCAGTAAGGACGGGAGCATCGGCCTCGGAGTAGCCATAAACAGTATTATCGTTATTGGATACGGATACCGTTACATTGGTGATGGGGGCCTGCTGAACGGATATTCCGTTTGCAGTCTGAACGGCATAGTAACCCGGAGCCAACAGGTCATTTACACTCTTTCCTGCTGGCGGGGTGATGGTGCCGTAGGTGCCGCCGGAGAGCTGTACGGTGCCGCCGGTGACGGTGAGGGTGTTGATGGCGCCTGAACCTTCTATTTTCAGCGTTCCGGCCGTTACGGTAAGGCTTTCTATGGTTGCTCTATTCAAATTGAGGGTAACATTTTCATTTACAGTTTCGCTGTATGTTATGCTCTCTTGTTGATCCCCAATAGGGTAAACCGTTTGCTTTACAGCAATCAAAATTTTGTTAGAACCTGCGCCATGTAATGCTTTCTGTAACGATGTGTAAAAACCGCTTTGATTAACGCGTGCCTTTAGTTGCGCATGACAAAAGCTGCAATATCCACTCGCATTATCATGCTGCATGGTAGTTCCTTGTGCTGTGCATTTCTTGCACTTACTAATGTGGTTATAGCCAGCATCTGTGGGCACCCATTCCCAATCATGCACACAGGTTTCGTCCCCGTTTGTACCTGTCTCCTCCGCCCATGCGGCGGCGGGCAGCAGGGTAAGGCACAGCGCCAGGGCCAGCAGAATGCTGAATACTCTTTTTTTCATAAGCTCCATCTCCTCCAGAATTACAGTTTTTTATTATCTTATTCGATCAGCCACAGGCGGCGGGCGGCGGTTTTGGCCTCGCTGCGGCGGCTGACATTCAACTTGGTGAGGATATGGCTGACATGGGTTTTTACCGTGGGCAGCTTGATATCCAAAATGCGGCCGATCTCGGCATTGCTTTTATCGGCGCACATCAGGCGCAGCACCTGCAGCTCGGTGGCGGTCATTTCCTCGCCGGGGGGCAGGGACGGCACCAAAAAGTAGGGATACCGGGCGGCCTGCACCCGGGCAAAGGCCACCACCTGCCGGTACCAGCTCTCTTCCTCCGGGCTGGGCAGGGCCTGCAGCAGGGGCAGCAGGGCGGCGCCGCAGCAGCTTACCGGGCGGATGAACCCCAACCCGGCGGCAATATGCAGGGCATCGGTAAGGCTTTGCCGCCAGGCTTCGTCCTTTAGCCGGTACTGGGCCACGGCCCGCAAAAGCAGCAGGGTGGTGTGATCCATCTTCCGCTGGCAGGCGATGCAGTAGGGCTCCAGCGGAGCCAGGGTAAGCAGGGCGGCCTGCGGCCGGCCCTGAGCAAGCTCCGCCATGGCCTGAGTAAAGTACTGGTAGCGCTTCATGATATTGATGCTGAGGGGGTCGCGCGGGGCCTTTTCCCGGTACCAGCTATCTACGGCATCGGTATCGCCAGTCCGCAGGTCAACGCGGCACAGCATGGCATCGATATTGGGCAAAAATCGGCTTTGGCCGCCTTCCGCGAAGCGCTGCCGCAGGCTTTCCAGCGTCCTGCGGGCATCCTGGGAGTGGCCGGCCGCCAACTGGCTGCGGGCCAGCAGGCCCACCGCGGCGAATTCAATATCCGGGGTGCCGTCCCGCTGGATCTCCCCCAATCGGGGCATCAGGGCCAGCATACGGGCGGTGATGTCCTCGCCTTTTTCAAACTTGCTTTCGGCAATGGCGCAATCCGGCAGACCCACGCCATCCCGGCCCAGAATGGCCTCCACCGGGACGCGGATGGTCTGATAAAGCAGGTCATCCCGGTGGCTCCATTCGCTGAAGTCCTTGCCGCCGTTCATAATGCTGGGCAGGGCGCTGGTGACCGAAAAGGCCGGCAGGGTCACTTTCTTATTGACCAGCAGCCGGTAGGCCGCGGGGATGATGGCGGTGAGATCGGTGACGCCGCGCTGCGGCAGGGAGATATCCAACCAGGCCAGCCGGCCCCGGGCCTGCCGCCCGGCCGCGTCGCTTTTGGCACGGCAGCGGGCAAACTGAGAAAGCGCCTGGTACCAGCGCTCGCTGCCCTCATAATCGGCCGCCAGGGCGCACAGCATACTCATGCCCTGCATCAGCGCCGGGGAGGCGGCGATCTCCTGCTCCGGCAGGCTGCGGTAGTATTTCTCCATCTCGCTGTAATGGCCCATGCCGGGATGAAGCTCGGCATTGCGCACCAGAAGCTCGGAGACCTTGGAATGATCCCCTGCCATGGTGTAGCACTCCAGCGCATGGCTGTAATCCTCTTTCAGCTCGTAGTAGAGGCCGCCGCGGCCCAGAACGGTGCGGCGCTTTTCCTCGCTGTATTCCCGGTCCATCTCCCACAGCAAAAAGGTGCGGAACTGCGGCCAGAACCGGAACCGCTGCACATCATCGGGGCGCAGCATGGTGGTATTGTGCTGGAGCCAGGCCAGGCGTTCCCCGGCGTGGGGATCGCCGCTGACCATGCGGGCCAGCTCGGCATCGAAGCTCTCAAATGGGGCAAGCTCCAGCAAAAAACGGCGGATGGGCAGATCGAACCGGCGGTAGACCGCCGCCTCGAAATAGAAAAAGACCTCGTGGTAGCCCTGGGCGATGAGCTCCGGGCCATAGGGACGGCCGCCGACCATGCAGTGGGCGATGACCGCCACGCCCAGCGGGTAGCCGCTGGTTTCCCGCAGGATCTCGGAAAGCTCCGATTCGCTGACGGGGGTGCCCTGCTGCCGGAACAGGCTGCGGATATCCTCCCGGTCAAAAAGCAGGGCGTCGGCATCCAGCACCGCCATAAGCCCGGCATACTGGAAGGCCATGAGCCAGCCCGGCACCGCCCCGCGGGAAAGCAGGACGAACCGGCGGTCGCTGTACTCCCGGATGAGCTGGTACAGCGCCTGCTGATCCGGCTCCTCGGTCATCTGCCGCAGGTCATCGATCAAGAGGACCTGCCAGTCCTTATCATCCGCCGGCAGGGCGAAGTCCGGCTCCCCGGCGGTGAGAGAAAGCACCTGCTGCCCGGCAAGCAGCGTTTCGGCCAGGATGCTTTTGCCAAAGCCGCAGGGCGCGGTGAAAAACAGCACCCTACCCCGTGCCATGAATTTTTGGTACTGTTCCCGGACAGACGGCCGGATGACTACATTTTTGGCCATGCGCTCCCTCCCTTTGCAGCGGATTCATCCCGTGGGGGCCACGGGATGCCGAAGGGGACTGGTCCCCTTGTGGTATGATGGATCGGCGGTATTTTGTGTTCTGATTTTATTTTACCAGCCAAAGCGGGTGGTGTAAATCATCCCAAAGTATGAGAAAATACATTTTTTGCGGGGGATGAGACACTCCCACAGGGGAGAGCCATGCCGCCAATCAGGTCAGCGGGGCGGCGGGAGGACCTTCCATATAGGGACGGAAGCGAATTCCATGCCAAAGTTGCAACAGTGCGTGCGGATTGTGCAATTGACTTTATACACAAGGCTTTTTAAAATAAAAAGTGTAGATTGTGCACAATTTATTATGGAATCCGTTTTCGGATCGCGACCGAAGGCGGCAGATCACCGTTCACCTGAGAATAAAAATTACAGAAGGGAGGATCGCATGCAAAGCTCCGTGCTTAGCCTTGCATGTGAACTACTATGACAAAGTCAGCTGTCCAAAAGCGTGAATGGCCGATCATTTTGATCGCGTTCCTCTTTATGTTCTTTTTCGGCCGGATTCTGGGCCCGTTCTCCGTGGTTACACAGGTCGGCTCCAATGCCCTGGGCGTATTTATCGGCGTTATTCTGCTTACAGTATTCACTTCCCAGTCCACCCTAGCTGCTATCCTGGGTATTATCGCCATGGTATACAGCGGCTTTTTGACATCCTCCGCCGCTGTTTCCAGTTGGATGGGCGGTTCTACCGTCCCCCAGCTGATCTTTGTATCTGCGCTGTGCGTGGCGCTCAAGGAAGCCGGCGTGATCGATGTGCTGGTGCGCAAGCTGCTTAGCATCAAGGCGCTTCGAGGACGCCCGGTCGCGCTGCTGTTCTCGCTGTTCTTCTCCAGCTTTATCGTTTCCATGTTCATCGGGTTTATCCCCACCGCGCTGCTGTACTTCGGCATTTATGAGTCCATCCGGGATGTGTGCGGCTATGATAAGCAGGACAGATTCTGCAAATTCATGCTGCTGGGCATCTACCTGGGCTGCATGGGTAATTTCTGCTTCCCCTTCAAGGGCATTGCCCTTACCATTTACACCCTTATCAATACCAGCATGCAGGGCTTTGGACTGAGCATCAATATGTTCACCTATATGTTCGTGTGCATCTTGGTCAATCTGGTATGGCTGTGCATCCTGGCCTTTATGATCCCCGGTGTATTTAAGTGCAATGTTGCCCCGCTGAAGGAGCTGGATATTGAAAATGTAGAGGCGCTGCGCAACATTCTCAAGAAATTTAATAAGCGCCAGAAGCTCATTCTCACCATCTTCTGCCTGTCCTTCCTGTATATCATCGTGATCCCGCTGCTGCCGAAGGACTTCCCCGGAAGCGCTGTTCTGGCTCCTATCGGCACTACCCTCATTTTCCTGCTGGCGCTGGGCATTCTGGGGCTTATCAAAGTAGACGGAAAGCCGCTGGCCAACCCCATGAAGCTGCTGAGTGAAGGCACCCTGTGGAATGTGGTGTGCATCGTTGGCTGCTTCACCTTCCTGGGCAATGCCATGGCTTCCGCTGATTTGGGCATTCGCGACTGGATCATCTCCCTGCTTAAACCCGTATTCGGCAATATGCCGCTGCCGCTGCTGCTGCTTCTCCTTACTATTGTTATCACCATCATCACCAACATCTGCAACGGCACCCCCCTTACCCTGTTGGGCAACGCGGCCATCATGCCTTTTGTATGCCAGATGCAGCTGGACACCGGGATCAGCGCATCTGTTACCGCCGCGACGCTGAGCCTGTGCGCCAACATGGCCTTCTTGACCTATGCAGGTACCATCTACGCCGCGCTGCTGCTGGACCGTGAGGAGATAGACAACCGCTTTATTTGGCACGATGCCATCAAGGTGATTCCTGTTTATATCATTGTGGTTTATGTGATTGCCCTTGGCTGCAGCTACATTCTGCCCTAACCGGCTTTTCCGGGACGATATGGCCTGTTCCCTTCTTCCCGCGCATCTGCTATAATACACTAAGAAACGAGGCATACCATCAATGGAAAAACCAAAGCAAATCACTGAGCAATCCCATTCCATCCCCGTTGCGGGGGAAGCGGATGTAATCGTAGTAGGCGGCGGCGTAGCCGGTGTAGCCGCCGCGGTTTCGGCCGCACGCAATGGCTCCCGGGTCATTCTGCTGGAGAAAAGCATCATCCTGGGCGGTCTGGCTACCCTGGGCCATGTCTGCATCTATCTGCCTCTGGATGACGGTTTGGGGCACAAGGTATATGGCGGCCTGGCGGAGGAGCTGCTGCATGTCTGCATCCGCTACGGCTACGATAACCTGCCAGATTGCTGGCGGAACGGGCCCGATACCGTGGACACCCCCACCGGCCGCTACCGCACCAATTTTAATATCCCGGCTGCCGTGTGTGCACTGGATGAGCTGATGGAACAGGAAGGTATTCAGGTCGTTTTTGATACCAACTTCTGCGCGCCCATCATGGAGGGTAAAACCTGCAAGGGCGTCATTGTCGAAAACAAATCCGGACGCACCGCCTACCTGGCCAAGGCCTTTGTGGATGCCAGCGGCGACCTGGACCTGATGTTCCGGGCCGGCGCTCCCACCGAAACACAGCGGAGCATTGTTTCCCACTGGGCACATGAAATAGACCTGGATACCATGAAAAAAGGCCTGGAGACCGGGCAGGCCCTGCAGGCACTGCCGCTGCGCTGGCTGGGGCTTCGCCCCGATGCCGATAACAGCGAGGCGGAGATCCCCATGTACTATGGCACCACCAGTGAGGGCGTCAACGGATATATCCGTACCAGCCGCAAGCTGGCGCTGGACTACTTAAAGCAGCACCAGAGCCCCTCCTACGCGCAGATGACCCTGCCGCTTATGCCGCAGTTCCGTATGACCCGCCGGCTGGTTGGCAAGGAGCAGCTGGAGGTAGTGCCTGACCGGTATGTGGAAAGCTCAATCGGCTGCATGATCCATTCGCTGGAAATTCCTGCCGAAGTATACGAGTTCCCATACGGCGGCCTCATCGATACCGAGATCACCAACATTGCCGCAGCCGGAAGGATCGTTTCCGCCACCGGCCGCGGCTGGGAAGTCGCACGGTTTATTCCCGCCTGTGTTCTCACCGGTGAAGCTGCCGGCTTGGCTGTTTCCATGGCTGCCAAGGAGAATATCAGCCTGCAGGCGCTGGATGTGCCCGCCCTGCAGCACACTTTGGCCAGCCGCGGCGTCAAGATCCACATGGATGAAGCCCTGCGCCGGAACCGCCGCCCCCAGCCCGGAGAAAAGAAGGACCCCAAAAAGACGGATGCCACATCCGTTGTTCGGGCGGATTCCCTTTCCTACCGTCACTGAGACACTGAGGAAGCCCCGCTGCATTGCCTACCCGCTGCCATAACCAAAAGGAGGGCGCACTATGGAGATCCAATACCTGAAGACTGTACTGCTGGTGGCCACCCACCTGAATTTCAGCAAGGTCGCTGAGGAGATCCCCTGTGCGCCCTCCTCGGTCTCCCGGCAGGTGAAGTGTGTGGAGGAGGCCCTGGGCATCACCTTATTTGACCGTCCCGTCCGGGGCGAGCGCCTGAAACTGACAGGGCCGGGCACCAGCGTTCTTCCCTATATCGCACAGGTGGTGGGACAATATGAATCGCTGGAGTTTCACATCAGCCGGCTGAAGGGCCAGGATGAGAAGCCCTATACCATCGGTCTTCCTCTGGGGCGCATCAGCATAAAAACCGAGTGCCTGCTGATGGAAAAATTCTATCTGTATGCCCCCGGGCACAATATTCAGTTTCTATTTTACCAATCCTCGGAGGTCGAAGCCTGCCTGCGCAGTCGGGAATTTGACGCGCTGCTGGTCACTCGTGTCTTTTGGCAGGAGGACCGTAATAAAACGCCTGCCTTCTGCACCATACCGGGTACCCGCTGTACCCTGCTGCACAATCAGCCGCTATGTATTGTCATGCGGGCGGACCACCCCTTGGCTGGACAAGCGGATGTAGATGTGGGCGACCTGCGGGAGCAGAGCTTTATCCTGTACTATGATCCCATCCGGGAAGGGATCCGTACCGGAGATATTCAAACAGACGGTTTTCTCCGTCACTGCCAGCAAGCCGGATTTGTGCCCAAGCTGGAGATCATCTCCAAGAACATCTCCGAGCTGCGCAATGTATGCGTAGAAAACTTCAACTGGGTCTACCCCACCTTCCAGCCGAACTGGATGCTTCCCTCTTCCCAGATTCGGGCTGTCCCACTGAAGGATCCCCTGTATGGCTCTGAATACTATCTGATTACCGCCGAGGACCACACTGATGACACCACTGAAATAATCCGGCGGTTCTTCCGGCAAACCTTCTCTGCGGATTAAATCGCTCTCCGTAAATAAACAAACTGAAGTCCTCCGCATGGGATCCCACGCGGAGGACTTCAGCATATATATTCGGTTTAGAATTCCGCAAAGCCGGTGGTGCGGGGGAAGGGCAGTACATCACGGATATTCGGGATGCCGGTGACATACATGATGAGCCGCTCGAAGCCCAGGCCGAAACCGGCGTGGCGCGCGCCGCCGAAGCGCCGCAGGTCGAGGTACCACCAGTAGTCCTCCTCATTCAGCCCCAGCTCGTGGATGCGGTCCAGCAGGATGTCCAGACGCTCCTCACGCTGGCTGCCGCCGATGATCTCGCCGATGCCGGGCACCAGCAGGTCCACGGCCGCCACCGTCTTACCATCATCGTTCAGGCGCATATAGAAGGCCTTGATCTCCTTGGGATAATTGGTAACAAAGACCGGTTTGCCGAAAATCTTTTCGGTGAGGTAGCGCTCATGCTCAGTCTGCAGGTCCACACCCCAGCTTACGGGGTACTCAAACTCCACATCGGCCTTTTGCAGCCGCTCGATGGCCTCGGTATAGGTGCAGACGGCAAAGTCGCTGTTTACCACATGGTTCAGGCGCTCCAGCAGGCCCTTATCCACAAAGTTATTGAAGAATTCCAGCTCGCGGGGGCACTGCTCCATCACATAGCGCAGCACATATTTTATCATGTCCTCCGCCAGCACCATATTGTCCTCCAGGTCGGCAAAGGCGATCTCCGGTTCGATCATCCAGAACTCGGCGGCATGGCGGCCGGTGTAGGATTTTTCCGCGCGGAAGGTGGGGCCGAAGGTGTAGATCTTGCCAAAGGCCATAGCCATACACTCACCCTCCAGCTGACCGCTGACGGTGAGGTTGGTGGCTTTGCCGAAGAAATCCTGGCTGTAATCGATCTTGCCGTCCTCGGTCAGGGGGGGATCGGCGGGATCGATGGTGGTGACGCGGAACATCTCGCCGGCACCCTCGCAGTCGCTGCCGGTGATGAGCGGGGTGTGCGCGTACACAAAGCCGCGCTCGGTAAAGAACCTATGGATGCCCTGCGCCGCGACAGAACGCACCCTAAACGCCGCGCTAAAGGTATTGGTGCGGGGGCGCAGGTGCTGGATGGTGCGCAGGAACTCCATGCTGTGGCGCTTTTTCTGCAGGGGATAATCGGGGGTGGAGGCGCCCTCCACGGTGATCTTCTCCGCATGGATTTCAAAGGGCTGCTTGGCCTCGGGGGTCAGCAGCAGGCGGCCGGTAACAATAAGCGCCGCGCCGACATTCTGGCGGGAGATCTCATCGTAATTGGCCAGTTTATTTTCCTCAAACACCACCTGCAGATTGCTGAAGTAGCTGCCGTCGTTCAGCTCGATGAAGCCAAGGGCCTTGCTGGAGCGCAGGGTGCGCACCCAGCCGCAAATAGTGACCGGCTCCGCGATGTAGCGCTCCGGCTCCGCAAACAGTGCTTTGATCTCTACTCGTTTCATGGGTCTTATCCTTCCTTTTTTCCGAAAGTGATTTATAATATTATAGTACGCCAAAGGGCCGGGCGCAATCCTTTCTTTGCCCGTAATGCGAAAAAATGTCTTTTAGGGCAACTTTTTTGCAAAAAGGGGGTTGCTTTTATGCCGGTAATACGGTATAATAAATTCTCGTCAGGACTTTTACTTGACCCATCCTGATAACGACATGGAGATGTCGCCTAGTTGGTCGAGGGCGCACGACTGGAAATCGTGTAACCGTCAAAAGCGGTTCGAGAGTTCGAATCTCTCCATCTCCGCCAAAGAAAACCCCGCAGAAATGCGGGGTTTTCCTTTGTTTATGCGGGTTTTCAGGCTTTTTGCACTTTGCGCTTATTGCTTATTTTTTGCGTTTTTTTGCGTCTCAATGGCACAGAAAAAGCACAGGAAAATATCGAAAAATGCCCCCTCCGGTGATGGAGGGGGTATTGCTGCGTTTAGGCCTTGATGAAGTATTTATACACCGGGTTACCGCCCTTAGCGTATGCCTCTGCTTCCACACAGCGGCTATATGTGCTAGATGCAGCATACTTATCTCCAAGGAGGTTCTTCTGCGCTTTGTATATGGAGTACTTACCTTCGCTTAACAAGAGCACATACGGTTTTTGCGGGTATAAATACCGCCCGACATTGCGCGTCGCGTTGACAGGCGCCAGCCTGCCTACCGCTCCGCGCTTCCTCTGGCGCCATTTCTCCCGCGCAAAAACTCCGCAGGACTTTTCGGCGAGAGAAAACCGGATGATGACAAGGAAGAGGACGCCGGCATACTGGCGTATGTCAAGGACGATGACGCTGTCAGCGCCGATTTTCGCTGCCGAAAAGCGTGTGTGTCCTTGTTAAACGAAGGTATACATATCAATTATACTTTCCAAACAGCAAGCCGCGCGGATCATTGCGACCCGCGCGGCTTTGTTCAGGAAGAGATTATGAAAAAGATGTAGGAAGATATCTTAATTACTTGACCATCGCGGCCTTCTTTGCCTCTTTCTTGGCCTCCAGCCGGCTTACAATGACGGCACAGGCCGCATCGCCCACGATATTGATGGTGGTACGACCCATATCAAACAGACGGTCGATACCATAGATGAGCAGGATGCCCTCCACGGGGATTCCTACGCTGGTGAGCACCATCGCCAACATAACCACACCGGCACCGCTGACGCCCGCCGTACCAATGGAAGCCAGGGTCGCGGTCACTACTACCATGACCAATTGGCCAACAGTCAGATTCATGCCGTAGCAGCAGGACAGGAAGATGGTATTAACAGCCATGTAAACCGCGGTGCCGTCCATGTTGATGGTCGCACCCAGCGGCAGCACAAAGGAGGAGACCTCCTCACTGGCGCCCAGGTTCACGGCACATTCCTTATTGATGGGCAGGGTAGCCACACTGGAGGTGGAGGAGAACGCAAAGACCATTGCGGGGATCATGCCCTTGAAGAACTTGAAGGGGCTCATGCCGCCCATCGTCTTAACGGTGATGGAATAGGTGATAACGGCGTGCAGGATGTATCCCAGATACGCAACGCCCAGTACCTTTGCCAGATCGCCCAGAATTTCCGGGCCCTGGTTGGAAACGACCCAGGTCATCATGCAGAATACGCCGATGGGAGAGATCTTGATGATGAACATCATCACCTTCATGAACACTTCGTTCAGGCTCTCGAACAGCTCGGCCGTTGCCCGGCCCTTTTCTCCGGTAAGGATGATCCCGGCACCGATGAGCAGCGCAATGACAATGATCTGCAGCATCGAGGCGTTGGCGAAGGGTGCCACGATATTACTGGGGAAGATATCGACGAGGGTGGTCATAAAGTCAGCACTGACAGGTTTATCCCAGGTACCCAAGCCCTCGGTGGAAAGCTGCGGGAACCCACCTTTGAAGAGATTGGCCAGCACCAGGCCGATGATAAGCGCCACAATGGTGGTGCCAATATAATAGACCATCGTTTTCCAGCCGATGGAGCCGACCTTCTTGATGTCCTTCATGCTGATCATGCCGCACACCATCGAGAACAGCACAATGGGCACTACAATGAACTTGAGCAGATTGACAAAGATGGTACCAATGGGCTTAATAAACTTGGTGGCAAAGGCCGCGCCGCCGGGTACATATACCAGCCCCCAGCCGATGCCCGCACCGATGATGAGTGCTAAAAAGATCCAGAATGCCAGCGACAGCTTCTTTTTACCAGTTGACATAATGTTTACACCTCGTATCACATAGATTTAATATGTTTCACAGTATAGCACTTAATTTTCATTTGTAAATACTTTTTTGCAAGTTTTTATTTCTCTTAAATTCATTTTTATGCGCCGTACAGGCGAGATGTTCCCTATTTTACGCTTTTTTAGCTAATATGACGAACATTTTTGCATGTTGCGGTTTTCCGTCACTTCATTCCGCGCAATATCCCCTCTCTATTTCCTGCAAGATCCGGCGTTCGGCCCGCAGGGCGTTCCGGCTTTGCCGGAACTGGGCGGCCAAAG
>OKSC01001653.1_pt1 | contig 21284 bp, 17 predicted proteins | sample 1601161 | NCBI WGS metagenome assembly OKSC01 (sample SAMEA3541552, study PRJEB24748) | human gut metagenome | biome: human gut; feature: human-associated habitat; material: faeces | place: China | collected 2012
CTTCCGTCTTGCCGCTTCGCGTCAAGCCACCTTCCCCAAGGGGACGGCTTTAGCGATGGCAGGAAACTTTGCGGCAGCACCAAAAGGCGTCCCCTTGGGGGAGCCGGCTTTGCGCAGCAAAGACTGAGGGGGTATCCCCGGGAGCTGGCAAAGCCGTCAGGCTTTGGCTGAGGGTGTTTTCCTGCACACAAAAAATCGGGCAGCCCGCAGACTGCCCGGTTTTTGCTATACAGTTGACCTACCCTGATAGGGCTTTCTTTTACAGAATGGTGATGCGGCCTGCGCCGTAGGGCTGCTCGTAATTGAGCAGGTAGCCGGGGTAAGCGGCCAGCGGGCTGTTGGCGCTGGACAGGTGCGGCAGACCCGCAGCATCTGCGCCGTCAAAGATCATAGCGTAGGTAGACATCACCAGATAATCCTCGGACACATAGTCCTTGATCAGCTCTGCGCCGTCAAACATGGCAAAGCCATCGCCCAGATTGCGCAGGGTGTAGTTCATGCCGGCCAGTGCGTAAGTAGCGCCCGGGTCCAGCGGCAGATAGCTGCCGGAGGCCTTATCGTAGATCTTCACGTTCTGCACACGCGGGGTGCCGGTGGCACTGCCGATCCAGACGTTCTTCTCGTCGGTCTGCACGGTGTTGGGGATATCGGTGTGGATCTCGTAGGTAGCACCGGCCACCTGCAGGAAGCCGCCATTCTCCTTGCCGCCCTCGCCTGCAAAGCGAGCTGCAAATTCCAATGCGTCCTGGATCTGCTTGCCGGTGACCGACATCAGGCAGGCCACGTTGCCAAAGGGGCTGACCTGCTTGCAGGTCTTGAAGGTCCAGTCGCCTGCGGGCACATCGGCGCGGATGCCGCCGCCGTTCATGATGGCCAGATCACAGTGCAGTTTTTCCACCTCGTTGAAGTAGGTGTAGATGCCGTCAGCCACAAAGTCGCCGAGGTTGGTCTCGGCAGAGCGGATGCGGCGCTTGCCGGTGGCGGGGTCAGAGACGTAGAAATCGCTGTCGCCCACAGCGATCTTCTCGCCCAGCATATCGTCCACGGTGTTCACCCAGCCAGTCTGCATGGCGGCGATGCCTGCGTCCATGCCCTCGTGGGTGGGGATGAGTTTGGTGGTAATAGTGCCGTCCGCAGCGATGGTCATCTCGCCAACGTTGGCAAAGTAAGAACCGGTCTGGGTCAGGGTGACAGCCTTGCCGGAAGCATCCTGCACCTGCTTGTTCTCCATTACGGTATGGGAGTGACCGTCGATAAAGGCGTCAAAGCCGCTGGTGTGGGCAATGACTTCCTCACTGGTCCACGGAGAGGAAGAGGGGTCTACGCCCAGATGGCCCAGACCGATGACCACATCTGCCAGAAGCTTTGCCTTATCAATGGCCTTCTGCACGGCGTCATAGAGCTTTTTGCCGTCCTCGCCGCCCTGAATATCGTAGATGTACTTGCGCTGTGCCTTATCCATAAAGTAGGCCGGGGTGGACTTGGTAAAGGTCTCGGGGGTGGTCACGCCCACAAAGGCGATGCGTCTGCCGCCGCGCACGAACACCTTGACGGAGGGCAGCACCCGCAGCGTAGTGCGCAGGTCTACCCAGTTGCAGGACAGGTACGGGAAGTCCGCTTCCTTCATGATGGCCTTGGCGCGGTCCATGCCGTAGTCGAACTCGTGGTTGCCGGGGGTGGCGACATCGTAACCGGCAGCGTTCATCAGCTTGATGATGGAGGCACCCTCGTCCATGGAGCCGTAGGCGGTGCCCTGCACATGGTCGCCTGCGTCCACCAGCAGCACGTCCTTACCGGCGTTCTGATAGCTCTGCTTCAGGTCGGCAATGGCGGCGTAGGTCAGCTTGGGGCTCTGTTTGTCGATGTAGGTATGGACATCGTTGGTGTACAGGATGGTGACGTCAGACTTATCACCAAACCAGCAGGCCGATGCGGCAGGCGCACCGATGGCCATGGATGCAGCGGCAGCGGTCACACCAGCAGCCTTTAAAAAGCTGCGACGGGGAATAAGTTGTTTCACAGGAAAACGACCTCCTTTTATTTTTGGCGTATCGCATTTGGGGCAGGCTCTTCCCTCCTGCCCTTTCAATAGCTCTAGCATAGCACAGAACGCCGCTGCAAACAAGCCAAAATCATTCTTTTGGTACAAATTATTTTCACGTTTCGATCCGTTTTGCCGCACATTGTATCTTTTTTGCACAAAAAAGGCCTCCCCGTGCCCTGTCGCAGAGCAGCGGAGAGGTCTTTTTTAGGGGGGTGTTGACCTGTTGCCGGGTCTATCGGAGGAGAGGAAAATATCAGATGGCGTGATACTCCTTGAGGAACTTCTCAAGGTCGGTGCCCTCGATCTTCTTCAGGGCCTCCTTCAGAGCCAGACGCGGGATCAGCGGCAGATCCATGTCGGTGATCTTTTTGCCGTCGCGCAGCTTCACGGTGGCATCGATCAGGGCGCGCACATCGTAGGTGCTGCCCCAGACCTCGGGCACGCCGCGGTCGATGTTCAGCAGGGTGTACACAGCTTCCATACCGGTGCGCATGGAGTACTCGGTGGTGAAGATGGTGTCGCGGGCGGTCTCGGCAAATTGGCCGAGGAAGGCAAAGTTCACCGCACCCTCGGGCACGATATCGGGGCGGTCGCCCATGGCACGGGGCATAAAGAAAGCGTCAATATAGGGCATCATCACAGGCACGGTATTGGCGCTGTGCTCTGCCAGCTCCGCGATCTGATCCTCCGGCACGCCGATGTGATACAGCCACTCCATGCAGATCTCGCGGCCGGTGCAGTCGCGCATGGGCTTCTTGACGTAATCGCCGGGCTTATCGCTGAACAGGCCGTACACCCAGACGCACAGCTGATTCTTGGGCTGATCCTTGAACTGCTGCTGACGGTTCAGCGTCCAGCTGAGCAGCCAGCTGGAGTCCTTGACGGTGACGATGCCGCCGGTGACGGTATGGCCGCTGAAGGGGTCGCGCTTGCAGATCTTGCGGATATACTGAGGGATCTTGTCGTCCAGCGTGGTGATGGTGGCGCTCTCCCAGTTGCTCAGCTCCGGCTCGGAGCAGAACTTTTCCGGGTGACCGAAGGAGGGGTCCTGTGCGGCGATCTTCTTCCACAGATCCCAGCCGTTGCCGGGCTGGATGGTGGGGTCAAAGCCGGTGGCCTTATCCTGTGCACCCACAGTGCAGCTTTCCACGCAGCCGCCGTTGGTGATGAACAGCAGATCGTTCTCGGTCAGATCAATGTTGGTGGTCTCGCCCTCGTGCTCCACGGTGACAGAGCTTGCCAGCTTGCGGCCCTTCTGGATATCGAACTTCACATCCGTGACCTTGGTGTTGTAGTGGAACTGCACGCCAAAGCCTTCCAGATAGCGCACCATGGGCAGGATGATGGACTCGTACTGATTATAGCGGGTAAAGCGCAGGGCGGTAAAGTCCGGCAGACCGCCGATGTGGTGGATATAGCGTTTGAGGTACAGCTTCATCTCCAAAGCACTGTGCCAGTTCTCGAAGGCGAACATGGTGCGCCAGTACATCCAGAAGTTGGAGTTGAGCACCTCGTCATCGAAGAAATCGGTGATCTTTTTATCCTGCAGCTGCTCGTCCGGGGTAAAGAACAGCTTCATGATCTCCATGGCGCCCTTATCGGACAGGCCGAATTTGCCATCGGTGTGGGCATCCTCACCGCGGTTGACGGTGGCACGGCACAAGGAGAAGTTGGGGTCCTCCTTGTTCAGCCAGTAATACTCGTCCAGCACGCTGGCACCCTCGGTCTCCAGAGAGGGGATGGAGTGCAGCAGATCCCACATAACTTCGAAGTGGTTGTCCATCTCGCGGCCGCCGCGCATCACATAGCCGATATCGTACTTGTAGCCATCGCAGGCACCGCCGGCCAGTGCGTTCTTTTCAAACACATGGACGTGCTCGCCCTTCATCTGGCCGTCGCGCACCAGATAGCAGGCAGCGGTCAGGGCTGCCAGACCGGAGCCGATGATATAAGCGGATTTATGATCCACGCCCTCCGGCTTTTTGGGATGTGCAAAAGCCTCATAATTGCCACTGGAATAGTACATAAAAAAGCCTCCCTGCTTCCATATTTTCGTTTCACAGCCTTCATCGCGCTGTTCTCTATGGCAACAGTATACCCCGCAAAGTGAACCGGAACAACAAACAAACCCCGCCCTGTGTATAGATTTTTTACATCCACCCTCATTTGCTGGAATTGCGTACAAATTGTGACAAAAAACGAACCCTCTCAGGCGCTGCGCGCCAGCTCTCCCGAAGGGAGAGCTTTATCAGTGCTGACCGTAAGATACTTAAAAGCTCCCCCTGAGAGGGCAGACTTCCCCCGCACCGGGGGAAGATGTCACCGTAGGTGACAAAAGGGGGAATCTGGCAAAGCCGCAAGGCTTTGACTGAGAGGGTTTCACCTTCTTACACAAAAAGAGAGCCGCCGCACAAGGTTCTGTGCAGCGGCTCTCCGGTGGATTTAGTTCATCTGTTCCAGTGCCTTTTTCAGGTTCTTTGCGATCTGGTCCGGGCAGCTGGTGCTGCGGAAGCCGCACAGCGTGCCGTCCAGACGGGCAATGGCGTCCTCTGCCTTCATGCCGGTAAGCAGCTGGCAGATGCCCTTCAGGTTGCCGTTGCAGCCGCCGACGACCTCGATGGAAGCAATGGTGTGGTCATCGTTCAGCACAAAGTTGGTCTGCTTGGAGCAGGTACCCTTGTTCGGGAAGGAAAATTCCTTGCTCATAGTCTTTACGTCCTCTCTCTTTTACGTTTCTCGGCGATGGCGCGCAGCTGTGCTGCGGCTTCGTCCGGTGCGGTGCAAGTGCCGATGGGGTGGGGGTGCTTGTGGTTGCGGCCATGGAAGTCCGTGCCCGCAGTCGCCACAAGGCCGTACTGTTTGCACAGAGCAAGGCACTCGGTGCTGTCCTCCGCACTGTTGCTGGGGTGGTACACCTCTATGCCGTCCACTGCGCCCTCTGTTGCCAGTTCGCGCAGCAAGGGCATACTTTTATAAACCGTGGGGTGGGCAAACACCACCGCGCCGCCGCTTGCCTTGGCGGTAGCCAGCACCTGCCGCACCGGCAGATACTCCGGCGAGTGCAGCACGATGCCCCGGGGGTTCCACCCGAACAGCTTGTGGTAGGTCTCGCCGTAGATGCTACCATCGGTCAGACCCAGCAGTTCCAGTGCCTGCATCAGCCCGCTTTTGAACAGCACCCCGCTGGCCTTTGTGGTCTCCCATGCAAGGTCGGTGGTAAACTGCGGGTACAGCTGTTCCAGCTCCTTTGCGCTCTGCAAAGCGCAGGCGTTGCGGCGCTCCTTCATGATGGCGCAGTGCTCCCGCAGCGCCGGGCAGTCCACGTCCGGGTAGTAGCACAGCAGGTGCACCCGGTGCTGGCGCTCAAAGTCGTAGCCGGTCAGCTCCACAGCGGGGATCAGCTCTACCCCGTCCTGCCCGGTGTGGGCATAGGCATACTGGGCGCTGAGCAGGGTGTCGTGGTCTGAAAGGGCGATGGCGTGCAGCCCGGTGCGGGCGGCGATGGGTGCCAGCCGCTCAATGGGCACAGCACCGTCGGAGCAGGTGGAATGGATATGCAGGTCACAGGACATAGCGGGTTACTTCCTTAGTGCTTATAGAAATTGATCAGGCAGCCGTCAGCCAGGATCTGGCGCTCGTCGGTGGTGAGCGGAGCCATGTACAGCTCAAACTCCTTGACGGTATCGCCCAGAACATAGGCCTTGATGTTCTGCAGGTCGCCCTTGAGTGCCTCCCGCACATTGGGGATGAGCACATAGTCCCCCAGACCAAAGGGGGTGGCACCTGCCAGCTGCAGGGGCAGCATACCCCAGTTGATCAGGTTGGAGCGGTAACGCTTGGTGGCGTACTCGGTAACGATATTGGCACCGGCGCCCAGCACACGCTGGCAGCTGGCGGCCTGCTCACGGGCAGAGCCGTCGCCGGGCTTGACCGCAAAGATGGTGGAAGCGATCTGGATATCGTTCCAGCTCAGCTGTTCGCAGCCGGGCACGGCGTTCACCTTTGCCAGCAGGGCGGCGTCCCCTGCACCGGCGCGGCGGGCAGCTTCCTCGGCCTGCACGGCCTTGGCGCGGCCCACATACTCCGGGTCCTTGCGGCTGAGGGTGAACTCAGCCAGACCCAAGGGGTTGGAACGGTAAGAGGACGTCTCGCCGGAGGGGATCAGTTCGTCGGTGGTGGTGACGGGGTCGGTGATATAAGAAGCCACCTTCAGCAGCAGGTTGTCGCCCAGCGGTGCGATCTCCGGCCAGTCCTTGATATTGGGGCCAAACTTGAGCAGGGCATCGTAATCGCCCTTGCCAAAGCCCTGATACACGCGGGTGTCGTAGCTGGAAGCATCGTACTGGTACTCCGGCACGGTAGGATCATAGTCAATGTCGGTGGCGGGGGTCAGAATGCCGCCGTTTGCGGTGGTGGCTGCAATGCTGCGGGCATCCATCAGTGCCACACCGGACAGCTGACCGCTGCCGGGCTTAGAGCCTTCGCGGCTGGGGAAGTTGCGGGTTGTATGACGGATGGACAGTGCACCGTTGGCGGGCGCATCGCCTGCGCCGAAGCAGGGGCCGCAGAAGGCGGTGCGGATGGTAGCGCCGCTGGCCATCAACTCGCCGATGACGCCGGTGCGCACCAGTTCCATCATGATGGGCTGGCTGCCGGGGTAAACGCTCAGGGCGTAGTCGCCGCAGCCGCCGGTGTGCCCCCTGAGGATGGAAGCAGCCTCGTAGATACTGTCGTACAGACCGCCTGCGCAGCCTGCAATGACGCCCTGATCCACACGCAGCTTGCCGTTCTCGATCTTGCTGCACAGATCCAGCTGCACGTCCTTGCGGCCGATCAGCTTCTGCACATCCTGCTCGCAGGCGTGGAGGATGTCCTCCAGGTTTGCGTTCAGTTCCTCGATGGTAAAGGCATTGGAGGGGTGCATGGGCAGGGCGATCATGGGACGGATGGCAGAAAGATCCACCTCCACCACGCCGTCATAGTAGGCAAGGTCTGCCGGTGCCAGCTTTTTGTAGTCTGCTGCACGGCCGTGCACCGCCAGAAAACGCTGGGTGGTCTCATCAGTCTCCCAGATGGAGGACAGACAGGTGGTCTCGGTGGTCATGGCATCAATGGCGTTGCGGGTATCCTGCCGCAGAGAGGCAATGCCGGGGCCCACGAACTCCATGACCTTGTTTTTGACGTAGCCGCTCTTGAACAGCTTGCCCACAAGGGCAATGGCTACATCGTGGGGGCCGCAGCCCGCCGGCAGACTGCCGGTCAGGTAGATGGCCACCACGCCCGGGCGGGCAACATCATAGGTGCGGCCCAGCAGCTGCTTTGCCAGCTCGCCGCCGCCCTCGCCGATAGCCATGGTGCCCAGTGCGCCGTAGCGGGTGTGGGAGTCCGAGCCAAGGATCATTTTGCCGCAGCCCGCAAAGCGCTCGCGCATATACTGGTGGATGACTGCCATGTGCGGGGGCACAAAGATGCCGCCGTACTTTTTGGCAGCGGACAGGCCAAAGCGGTGGTCATCCTCGTTGATGGTGCCGCCCACAGCGCACAGGCTGTTGTGGCAGTTGGTAAGCACATAAGGGATGGGGAACTTTTCCAGCCCGGAAGCACGGGCGGTCTGGATAATGCCCACAAAGGTGATGTCATGGCTTGCCATGGCATCAAACTTGATCTTCAGGTTCTCGGCATCGCCGCTGGTGTTGTGTGCCTGCATAATATTGTAGGCCATAGTACCGGTCTTAGCCGTGGCAACGGCAGCGGCATCAAAGCCCTTTGCTGCCAGTGCAGCGGGTGCATTGCCGTCTGCGGGCACCCACTCTCCGCGCGCATAGTACGCACCGCCGGTGCTGCATTTGATCATATCCAACATCTCGATTCGCCTCTCTTTTTGTATTTTCCCGCCCGCCGCAATTGCGGGCATTGCCCCGGCAGTGCGGGGTCATCCCTGCCCTGCCCTGTTACGGCAAAGCCGTATTTATTTGTTATTATAGCATGAAAGGGCGAAAAGAAAAAGCATTTTTTATGAACCCTTACTGCGCCTTTGCGGCGGTCTCCTGCTGCTTTTCCTTTTGCAGTCTGCGGAACACCACAAAATAGGCCGGGATCAGGAAGAAGCAGGCAAAGAACCATGCCACCGGGTTTGCGATGCAGGCGGCAAAGTAGCCCCACAGCGGCACGAACCAGAAGCCCACCATGGCGCGGGCGATCATCTCAGCCACACCGGCAAACATGGCAAGGCCGGAGTGCCCCAGACCCTGAATGGTGTAGCGGTAGATGATAAGCACCGCCAGCGGGATGTAGAACAAGCTGTTCCAGAAGATGAAGTCCTGCGCATTGGCCATAATGGCGGTCTCTCCTGCATCCAGAAACAGGCCGATCAGGGGCTTGTCCAGCACGCGCAGGATGAGGAAGGAAGCCACGCTGTACACGCAGCCGATGCCCAGTGCGGTGTTCACGCCGCGGTTCACGCGGCCCAGATCCTTCGCGCCCATATTCTGGCTGGTGTAGGTGGTCATGGCGGTGCCGATGCTCTCCAGCGGCACGCTGAGGAACTGCGCAGCCTTGCCGCCGGCGGTCTGCGCCGCCACGATGTCGCTGCCCAGACCGTTCACCGCGCCCTGCAGCACCACGCTGCCAATGGCGGTAATGCTGCACTGCAGACCCATGGGGAGGCCCATGGCGCAAAGCTTTGCGCAGTGCGGAGCGCTGATGCGCCCTTCTTCCTTATTCCAGCGCAGTTCCGGGTAGTGGCGCATGATGTAAATAAGGCTGCCGATGCCTGCCACAGCCTGACTGAACACAGTGGCAAAGGCCGCGCCGAACACGCCCATGTTGAACAGGATGATGCAGGCAAGGTCCAGCCCGATGTTCAGCACGCTGGCCACCAGCAGAAAATACAGCGGGCGCTTGCTGTCGCCCAGTGCACGCATCAGGGCGCTGGTCACATTATAAAGCAGAGTGAAGGGGATGCCTGCAAAAATGGTGCGGATATAGATATCCGCAAGGTCGATGATATCGGCCGGGGTGTTCGTCCACACCAGCACCAGCCGGGTCATAGCCACCGTAACGATGGTGAGCACCGTGGCAAAAGCGATGGACAGCCACACGGTATTGGCGGTGTAGCGGCGCATCTCGTGGTGGTCGTGGGCACCGAAGGTCCATGAGATGGGGATGGAAAAGCCGCAGGCAATGCCGTTGACAAAGCCCAGCACCAGATAGTTCAGGCCGCCCACGCTGCCTACCGCCGCCAGCGCTTCCACGCCCACGAACCGCCCCACGATGATGGTATCGGCCAGATTGTAGAACTGCTGGAACAGGCTGCCCAGCATCAGCGGCACAGCAAAGGCAAGCAGTAGCTTCAGCGGGCTGCCCTGCGTCATATCTTTGGTCATGGAAATATACCTCCTGCCCACACAAAAAAGATGGATGTTCGCATTTTTGCCGTGAAAAACGCCCTGCCGGAAAAGCGGCAGGACGTTGTAAGGATTCATGAGTGGTATTATAGCGGAGCAGCGCCGGTTTTACAAGACTTGGTTTGCATCAACATTTCCACTTTTTTGTTCAAAGAATTGGTCATTTTGCTCGTTCCGCGTAGTGTGCCAAGAACTGTTTGGTGCGCTGTTCCCGCGGGTGGTCGATCAGCTGCTTTGCAGGGCCTTCTTCCACCACCACGCCGCCGTCCATGAACAGGATGCGGTCGGCCACATCCCGGGCAAAGTGCATCTCGTGGGTCACGATGATCATGGTGGTCCTGCGGTCGGCCAGCTCCCGCAGCACCCGCAGCACCTCGCCGGTCAGTTCCGGGTCAAGGGCGCTGGTGGGCTCGTCGAAGCAGAGGATGTCCGGGTGCAGTGCCAGCGCCCGGGCAATGGCCACCCGCTGCTGCTGCCCGCCGGAAAGCTGGTGCGGGTAGTGGTCTGCCCGCTCCGAAAGCCCCATCTGCGCCAGCAGTTCCCGCGCCTGCTGTTCCAGCTGGGCGTGCACCGCCTTTTTGTTGGCACGGTAGTCTGGGCGTTCCTTTGCCAGCAGCTCCCCTGCCAGCATCACGTTCTGCAAGGCGGTATACTGCGGGAAAAGGTTGAAGTTCTGGAACACCAGCCCGAAGTGCAGCCGCTTTTTGCGGATCTCGCTTTCCCGCTGAGTGGCTGGGTCGGCGGCGTCCCACATGGTCTCGCCGTTCACCCGGATGCAGCCGGTGTCCGGCCGCTCCAGAAAGTTCAGGCAGCGCAGCAGGGTGGTTTTGCCGGAGCCGGACGAGCCGATGATAGCCAGCGCCTCGCCCTGCTCCAGGGTAAGGGAAATATCCTTCAAGACCTTTGTATCTCCGAAATTTTTGCCAATGCCGGAGGCTTCCAGTAATGCCATATTCTTAAAAACCTCCTCAGCAGCGGAAATAATCCAGTTTCTTTTCAGCCCAGTTGAACAACAGGGTGAGCGCGCCTACGAACACAAGGAAGAACAGCGCCGTGGAGAACAGCGGCCAGATCAAGCCCTTTGCGCTGTACTCCTTGGCCATCATGATGATCTCCTTGTTGGCGATGGTGTTCGCCAGTGAGGTGTCCTTGACAAGGGTGATGATCTCGTTGCCCATGGGCGGCAGGATGCGCTTGACCACCTGCAAAAGAGTGACCTTAAAAAAGATCTGCGTGCGGGTCATGCCCAGCACCTGCCCGGCCTCGGTCTGCCCTTTAGGCACCGCCTCGATGCCGCCGCGGTAGATCTCCGAAAAATAGCAGGCGTAGTTGATGGCAAAGGCCACCACCGCCGCCACCATGCGCCCGCCGGAGCCGGAGGGCCACGGGTTATTCATGCCCAGCAGACCGGGGCCCAGATAAATGACGATGATCTGCAGCATCAGCGGAGTACCGCGGATGACCCAGACAAAGGTCTTTACCGCACCGGAAAGCAGCCTGCACCGGCTCATGGAACCAAAGGCCACCACCAGTCCCAGCGGCAGCGCAAACAGCAGCGTAAGGGCAAACAGCTCACAGTTGAGCAGGAACGCGCCGGAAAGGCGCCCAAGGATCACAGACACAAAAACACACCCATCTATCGTTTTGTTTTACGCCCGGCTCAGTCGGCCAGCGCCAGCTCGTACTTCTCGGCCAGCGCCTGCATGGTGCCGTCAGCCTTCAGCTCGTCAAAGGCGGCATCCACTGCGGCGGCGGCATCGCTGCCTTTGCGGAAGGCCACGCCGTATTCCTCGGCATTCAGTTCGTCCACGATCTTCAGACCGGCGTAGTCGGTGCCTTCCCCGATCATGGCGTTGGCAAGGGTCAAATCCAGCACAGCGGCATCTGCCGTACCGGCAGCTACTTCCATCAGGCAGTCGGTCTGCACGCTCTTGGAAACGTAGTCTGCCTTGGCAAGGTTCTCATCGCCCTGAATGGCAGCCTCACCGGCAGAACCAGCCTCGGCCACCACGGTCTTACCGGCAAGGTCGGCGGTGGAGGTGTAGGCGGTACCCTCCTTGACCACCACGACCTGTGCGTTCTTGGCGTAAGCCTTGGTGGTAGCGGTGTTGGCCATGATATCCTCGGTCAGGGTCATGCCGTTCCAGATGCAGTCGATGCTCTTGGCGTCCAGCTCCACCACCTTGGTGTCCCAGTTGATCTCCACGAACTCCGGCTCTACGCCCAGCTTTGCGCACACAGCAGTGGCAAGCTCGGTATCAAAGCCGGTAAAGTTGCCGTCGGCGTCGGTGTAGTTCATGGGCTCGTACACGGTGTAGCCGATGGCCATTTTGCCCTTGCCCTTGATGTAATCCAGATCGCTGCCCGTTGCGGAAGAAGCCGAACCGGCTGCACTGCCGGAAGCAGATGCCGCCGCAGAGGTGGATGCACCGCCGCCGCAGGCTGCAAGGCTCAGTGCCAGAGCACCGGTCAGAAATGCACTTGCAATACGCTTGAGTTTCATATCTTTTTCCTCCCATAGGGGACGTTCTGCGTCCCGCTCCCCTCTTGATTTACCATTTTACCGTGCTAAAGCGGTAAACTGTGGTTATAGAATAGCGCGTTTGCCGCCGTTTTGCAAGAGGCAAACCCATTTTTTCGCACAATGCACTGCTTTGCCCCGCCCATAAGCCCGCTTTTTGTGGGAAAGTGTGCATACCCCTTCCGGCTTTGCGCCTGAGAGGGCAGCTGCAAATACCCCTTCCGTCTGCTCACTGCGTTAGCGCCTGAGGGGGTATCTCCCGCAGCGCCGCCGCTTCCGTAGGAAGCAGGCGCTGCAAATGCCGTTTTCCTTCACGACCCCTCCCGTGAAAATGAGACAGCGGAGCGTCCGCAGACGCTCCGCTATCTCGAAATTAAAAATAATTTTCCGCTGATCATGTCCAAAGCGCACGCGGCGGGCATTCCAAATCGTCCCCTACTGCTCCGCCATGGCCTTCAGCGCCGCCTTTTGCAGGTCGGTGACCGAGATGGTGCACAGCGCCTTCAGGTCGGCGTCCGTGCCGTCTGCGGAAATCTTGCCGATCTCCACGGCATTTTTGCCCTTCAGGTAGCCGCACCAGCCTGCGCTGTGCTCGTACCACTCCTTGCCCAAGGCGCTTGCGCTGCGCATCCCGTAGCGGTCACCCAGTTCATTTTTGGTGTACACCGGCTCCCGCGGGGCAGACACGGTGCCGTCCGCGCTGACGGTCAACTCCGGCTCGGTCATATCCCCGATGGCACTGGTCACCCGGGCATTCTCGTCCATGGTCACCACTGCCAGCGTGATTTTTGGCTGTACCTGCGCGTCCTTGTCATCTGTGCCCGCAAGCCCCTGCGGCATTTCGGCCACCTCTATGCCCAGTTTGACCGTATCACCCCGGGCAGCGCCCAGCACCTGTGCATTCTCGCAGGCGCGGACGACGGCATCCCGGTAGCGATCCACCGCGATGGTGCAGCCGGAGAGAAGGTCTGTGTCTGTGGGCTTGCCGTCCGCATCCGTTTTTAGTTTTTTCACCTCGTCCGGGGTCTTGCCCTCAAGCCAATCACCAAAGGCATCTGCCTGCTCTGCCCAGCCCTTTTTCAGGCCGGACACCTCTGCCAGTGGGTAGTCTTTCCCTTTCTGGCGCTTGGTGCGGGTATCGGTGGGGGTGGTCACCTTGCCGGTGCTGTCCGCACTGACCGAAAGCTCCAACTCGTCCAGTGTTACCCCGGCCAGCTTGCCGTCTGCATCCAGCAGCACGGCAGCCGCTACGGTGTGGATGCTGCCCGCACGGTCTGTGCCGGTCGCCTCGGTCAGGACCCCCAGCCCGGTGCGCCACGCCGCGCCTTGCGCCGCGCTGCTGCCCGCAGAGGTGCTGCCGCTCACAGAACCGGAGCTGCTGCCGGAGTTTCCCCCGCCGCAGCCGGTCAATGTCAGTGCTGCCGCCAGCGTGCAGCACAAAAGCCAACGCGATGCCTGTTTCATATCGTTACATACGCTCCCTTTCCGTGCCTGCATTGCAGACGCAGGCTTTGGAGCCAGTATGCCCCGCCGCGCGGGATTTTATGAGCAGATGCTTACATTAAAGGACTGAGCAGCCGCAGCACGCTGTCCAGTACCGTACCGGCCAGCCCGGTGCGACAGTCCGCGCACTGCACCTCCCGGCACTGGGGCAGGGTGCGGCGCACATCGTCCCGCAAGGCCAGCACCTGACTGTTTTGCAGCAGCAGCACCCCGCACTCGAAGTGCAGAAACATACTGCGGTAATCCATATTGATGCTGCCCACCACCGCCGCGCGGTCATCGCTGACGCAGCACTTGGCGTGGAGGAAACCCGGGGTGTACTCGTAAATGCGCACCCCCGCCCGCAACAGGGGCAGATAGTACGAGCGGCTCAGCCGGAACACCAGCTTTTTGTCCGGGATGCCCGGCAGCACCAGCCGCACATCCACCCCGCGCTTGGCGGCGTTACGCAGCGCGTCCAGCATTTCCTCGCCAATGGCGAGATAGGGCGTATAAAAATAAACGTACTGCTGTGATTGTGCCAGAATATCCAGATAGACCGTTTCTGCCACCGGCTCCTCGTCCAGCGGGCTGTCCGCGTAGGGCTGCACAACTCCATCGCTGGCGGGCAGCACCGCAAGCTGCGGGCGAAAGGCGCTGTAATCCTGCTCAAAGGGACGGAAGGCGTTCCAGAAATCCAGAAACATCACGGTAAAATTCCACACCGCAGCGCCCTCGATACGCAGGCCCGCGTCCTTCCAGTAGCCGAAGCGGGTGATCGCGTTGATATATTCGTCCGCCAGATTGATGCCGCCGGTGTAGGCTACTTTTCCGTCTATCACCACGATCTTGCGGTGGTCGCGGTGGTTCATCACCAGCGAGAGCAGCGGCACCACCGGGTTAAAGGGGATGCAGCGGATATGCGCCCGCTCCATGCGCACCACAAAGTCCTTGGGCAGACCCAGCAGGCTGCCGAAGTCATCGTAGATCAGCCGCACGTCCACCCCTTGTACCGCTTTGCGCCGCAGAATATCCTCCACGCCCTGCCACATCTTGCCCTGACTGACGATGAAAAACTCCAGAAAGATGCTCTTTTCCGCCTTTTCAAGGTCGGCCAGCAATGCCGGATACATGGCTTCGCCGCAGGAAAAATACCGGGCGGTGGTGTTCTGCCATGCGGGATAGCAGCCGTACTGGGTCAGGTAGCGGCTCACGCCCCGGTTTTCATCGCACAGCCCGGCGGTCTGCCCGGGCCGCTGGGCGCGGTCTGCCCGGTGTGCCTGCTCCACTGCCTGCATTTTGCTGCGCAGACGGCGGGAGGGGCGCTTGTTGCCAAAGGCCAGATACAGTGCCCCGCCCAGCAGCGGAAGCAGCCCGATGAGGGCGATCCAGCCCACCTTATAGGCGCTGTTTTCGTCTTTGCGCACCAGATACAGAATGATGAGCAGGCTTAGCCCGTTGAGCACCCCTGTGACCCACACCCGCGCCGTACCGGTGGTGAGGGCAAAAAACACCCACGCCAGCCATGCAAGCTGCAGCGCTACCAGCACCACCGTGACCGTGATGCGGTTGAGGATGCGGTTGAAAAATTTGACGATGGGCAGTCGGAACATCATACCATCTCCCCCTTTCCATGTTATCCCACTTTATATATAGGTAAGTATAGCGCGTTTTTTCACCCTTTGCAAGTTTTTGGTGTCAGGTACACCGGAATTATCCCTCATAAAAAAGTTCACCGGAGCGTCCGCAGATGCCCCGGTGAATCGAAATCATAGTATCATATTTTCCGCTCAGACGGTGGGTGCTTCGTTATCCTCGTAGCCCACCATCAGGCCGCCGTACTCCGCGTAGTAGCTGCACAGAGCGCCGCAGCTGCCTACCTCCACCTTGGCCTCCGGGAACACCGCATGGACCATGTGCTTCAGCCGCTCCGCAGCGGCAGCGTTGCAGCAGTGGTCGATGTGCACCCGGCCGTTGGTCAGTCCGTGCGCCTTCATTTCCAGCACCATGCGCTCCAGCGCGCCGTGCTCGCCGCGGGTCTTGCACAGAACCTCCAGATCACCGGCATCGCTGGCCTGCCCGATGACCCGGATGCCCAGCATCCGCGCCACAGCAGCCACAGCGGGCTTCACGCGGCCATTGCGTGCAAGGTTTGCCAGAGATTCCAGTGCAAACAGCAGATGAGTGTGCTCGTGATACGCCCGGATCTCCTCGCACACGGTATCAAAGGGCTTGCCTGCCTTGATCAGCGCCGCCAGACGCTCCACCAGCAGCCGGGACTCCGCACCAGTAGACAGGCTGTCCAGCACAAAGACCCGCGCGCCCTCGTGGCTCTGCTCGTACTCCTCGCCTGCCAGCAGTGCAGCGTTATAGGCACCGGACAGCGTACCGGTAATGGTTACAACATACACCTCGTCTGCGCCCTCGTAGGCGGTGAGCCAGTCCGAGATATTGGGGCAAGAGGTGCTGGTGCGGCCCTTATAGGTGCGCAGCATCTCGGCCAGCGCGGGAGCATCCACCTCTGCGGTATCCACATACTCCTGCTCGTCAGTCAGGATCTTCAGCGGCACACAGGCAAAACCCACATCGGGGAGCGCGTACACATTTGCAGAGGAATCTACAACGATTTTGCTTTTCATATTTTTCTCCATTTTCAAGCGGCGCACGCCGCAGTCATTCCTTTGTCCGTGACCATCATAGCAGTTTTTCAAAACCCTGTCAACTGTTTCCTTAAATTCTTTTACAAAGTTTTTGCAGACCGTTGACCAATTTTCCAAAATGCGGTATACTATTTCACAGACAGAAGTGCTTTTGCGGAAAGCAATTGCCCTGCCTTTGCACAAAAACAACGTTCCTGCTTGCAAAAAGTGCAGGAGCATGAACGGAACAAGATACTATGAAAGCTGAAACCAAACTCCGCGTTGCGGCGTGTGCTGCGGGCTTTGCCCTGCCCCGGTACAACGATCTCCCCTCGGTAGGGCTGTATCTGGACCAGACGGTGCAGTTCGTCAACGGCTATTTCCGCAGCTTCTGCGGGGTAGAGCTGACCCCTTCTATGGTAAGCAACTACGTCAAAAAAGGGGTGGTGGATCACCCCATCCGCAAAAAATACACCCGGGACCAGATTGCATCCCTGATGTACATTGCAGTCTCCAAAACGGTGCTCTCGATTGAAAACATCGACACCCTGTTCAAAATGCAGCGGGAGCACTGCTCCGCCGGGACAGCCTACGATATCTTCTGCGAGGAACTGGAGACCAGTCTTTCTGTGGTGTTCGGCGGCAAGGCAGCCCAGCCGGAGACTACGCTCAACGACGAGCGTCTGCTGCTGCGCAGCACCATTTTTGCAGCGGTCAACAAAATATATCTGGACTGCTGCTTCGATGCCTTGCGGCAGGAGCAGGCTCTGTGGTCGGATATCCTACCGGATCTGGCGTAACAATACAACATCGCTCCATATAGCAAAAGCCACCCAAAAACTTACGTTTTCAGGTGGCTTTTTTATTGGTGGAGGCGATGGGAGTCGAACCCATGTCCGAAAAGAGCTCAGTGTAGGTGTCTCCGGGTGCAGGCGATCTACAACATTCCCGCCACGCCACGCCGATCGTCAGGCTAGCGCTTTGGTAGCTTCATGAGTTCCTGCCGGTCCGCAAAGCTTAGGTCCGTTCAGGTGCTGTGTCTAAAGGACGCCCCGGCCCCACACGACACAAGAGTGGGCGGAACGCGCAGCACTCAGGCTGCGAGCAACTGATAATTATTGTTGTCAGTTAATTTTTTTGGAGGAGTTATAGAGCAGTTCCCCCACTGCTACCCGCTGCCCAGACCTTGCTCCCCCCGTCGAAACCTTTACGCCCCCATATAAAGCACATCTTGCGATGTGCGAAAAGCTTGGTTTTGCGGTGAGCCGCAGTCTGCAATTGGAATGCTTAATAATACTTGCCGTTGGACTTCACAGCCCGGTCAATGGAGCGCTTTGCATCGCGCTGGGCGGCATCGGCACGCTTGTCGTACAGCTTTTTGCCCTTGCACAGACCCACTTCCATTTTTACGCGGCCATGCTTGAAATAAAGCGAGAGCGGCACCAGCGTATAGCCCTGCAGTTTGCACTGCTGGTGCAGACGCCGGATCTCACTTTTGTGCGCCAGAAGCCGCCGGACGCGCATGGGATCCTGATTGAACAGGTTGCCGTGGTCGTAGGGGCTGATGTGCATCCCCTTTACCAGCAGCTCGCCATTTTCAATATCTACCCAGCTATCCTTCAGGTTGACCCCGCCGGCCCGCAGGCTTTTCACCTCGGTGCCTTTGAGTTCTACACCGGTCTCCAGCGCTTCCAGAACAAAATACTCGTGGCGCGCTTCTCGGTTGGTGGCGATGTTCTTGGTCGCCGGGCGCTCCTTTGTGGGTGCCATGCTGCGCGCCTCCTTTCTCCGTTCCGTTTGTTGTTTCAGTATACCATTTTTTCAGGGTAATGCAAGGGCTGTTTCTGACAGAATTGTAAATTTTTACAGATTTACAGCTCTCCCCTGCCGGAAAGTGCCCGGTACAGGGTAGTCTCGTCCGCGTATTCCAGGCTGGCGCCCACCGGCAGACCGGAGGCAAGCCGGGTGACCCGGATGCCCAGCGGCTTGATAAGCTTTGCCAGATACATGGCGGTGGCTTCGCCCTCCACGGTGGGGTTCATGGCCATGATGACCTCCTTCACCGTGTCGTCCTTCAGCCGCGCCAGCAGCTCCTTGACGGTCAACTGCTCTGCGCCCACACCGGCCAGCGGGTCCAGCAGGCCGTGCAGCACATGGTACAGGCCGTTATACTCCCGGGTGCGCTCAAAGGCCTGTACGTCCCGGGGCTTTTCCACCACGCAGATCACCGAGGTGTCCCGCTTGGCGCTGGCGCACACCGGGCACAGGTCAGCGTCCGTGTAGTTCTGGCAGATGCGGCACCGGTGCAGCCGGGTGTGCGCGCCACGGATGGCATCGGCCAGCGCCGCAGCGTCCTTATCCGACATACTCAGCACCTGATAGGCCATGCGGGTAGCACCCTTGCGGCCCACGCCCTGAAACTTGCCGAACTCTTCGATCAGCTTTTCCAGCGGTGCGGCAGTGTAGTCCATGGTATCTCCCCTTCCCGGATCAGAGGCCCGGAATGTTCAGGCCGCCGGTCAGCTTGCCCATCTCGGCCTCGGCGGTCTCATCCACCTGCTTTACGGTGGCGTTGATGGCAGCAGCCACCATGTCCTCCAGCATCTCGATGTCATCCGGGTCCACGGCCTCGGGCTTGATGGTGATGGACAGCACCTCGTGCTTGCCGTTCATCTTCACGGTCACCATCTCACCGGCGGCGCTGCCGGTGTACTCGGCGGCTTCCAACTCGGCCTGCTTGCTCTTCATGTCCTCCTGCATCTTCTGAGCCTGACGCATCAGGGCGTTCATATCGGGGCGGCCGTAGCCTGCGGGCATTCTTGCTTTCATAATGGCATTCTCCTTTATTATAAACAATTTTTATCGCTTTTTGCGGGCGGTATCCTCAATGCTGACCTCTAACCCCAGTTTTTCCAGCGCCAGCAGGGACTGCTCTGCGTTGGAGGCGGTCTTTCCGGCTGTTTTGGGCTCGTAAGGGCCGATGGGCACCGGCACGCCGGATACCTCGGCGATCAGCTTTTTGATCAGCTTCTGGCTGTCCTTGTTCACCCGGATAAAATCCCGGAAGGTCTTGCCGCCGTCGATCAGCACGCGGGTGCCGTCAAAGTAAGCCTTGGACTTGCGCAGATACATATACAGCATGGGGTCGATGCCCTCCAGCTTCTGCACGATCTGTCCCCAGTACGGGAAGGGGTTCGTGCCCTGCTGCGCCACGCTGCGGGGCTTTGTCAGCACCGGATCGGCGGGGTGCTCCTGCGCCGGGGCAGGCGGTTCCTCTGCCGCAGGAGCCGACTGCGTGGGTTCTGCGGGGGCGGGCTGCTCCGGCTGACTGACCGGCTCCGGCTCCTCCGGCGGCGGTGCCTGCGGGGCAGGCTCGTCCCACGGCAGGGCGGCATCGCTCTGCTGTACCGGCGGTTCGTCCGGCATGGGCGGCAGCTCCTCCGCAGGGACGGGCTGCGCTTCCGGTGCGGCAGGCTGCGGAGGGGTCTGCCGCACGGCAGGGGCAGGTTCTGCTACTGCTGCCGGGGTCTGGGATGCAGTTGCTGCCGGTGCGGGCTGCACCGGGGCGCTGGCAAAGGGCTGCACCGCTGCCGCAAAGGGGCGGGGTGCTTCCGGCTGTGCCGCGCGGGCGGGGGCGGGCTGTACCGTTACCGCCTGCATCTGCTGGGGCGGCTCGGACAGGCTGAACAGTGCCAGTTCCAGCTCGATGCGCTGGTCGCTGCCACGGGTCATGTGTTCCAACGCCGTGCCCAAAGTGCGGATGGCGCGGATGGCTTCCCGCTGCCCCATCTCCGGGCCTTTTTGCAGGTACAGCGCCTCTTCCTCCGGCGAAACACCGGACAGCAGCGCCTGCCCGCCGGGCAGCGCCGCCAGCATCAGGGCGCGGTAGTGGGCGATCAATTCCTCAGTCAGGCGCTTCACGTCCACCGACTGCTGCCGCAGCTGCGCCAGCTGTGCCAGCGCGGCGGCGGCGTCCTGCGCTTCCAAGGCGTCAGAAATATGGAACAGGTAGCTGCGGTCGGTCACACCCGCCATGCGGCGCACCACGTCCGCGTCAATTTTGGCGGTGACGCCGGCGCAAGTATCCAGAATGGACAGTGCATCGCGCAGCGCACCATCGGCCAGACGGGCGATCAGTTCCGCGCCGTCGGAGGTCAGCTCCAGCTTTTCCTCACCGGCGATATACTCCACCCGCCGTGCGATATCCTCCGGCCCGATGCGGGTAAAATCGTACCGCTGGCAGCGGGAGAGGATGGTGGCGGGCACTTTCTGGATTTCGGTGGTCGCCAGAATGAAGATGACGTGTGCAGGGGGTTCTTCCAGCGTTTTCAGCAGCGCATTAAAGGCTGCTGTGGACAGCATGTGCACCTCATCGATGATATACACCTTATACTGGCAGGCGCTGGGGGTGTAGGCGGTCTCGTCCCGCAGGTCGCGGATATCGTCCACGCCGTTGTTGGAGGCTGCGTCCATCTCCACCACGTCCAGCAGGCTGCCGTTGTCGATGCCTTTGCAGATCTCGCACTCCCCGCAGGGGTCGCCACCCTCCGGGTGCAGGCAGTTGACCGCCTTTGCAAAAATTTTGGCGCAGGTGGTCTTGCCGGTGCCGCGCACGCCGGTAAACAGATACGCATGGCCTACGCGTCCTGCGGTGATCTGGTTTTTCAGGGCGGTCACGATAGCACGCTGGCCCACCACATCCTCAAACCGCTGGGGTCTCCATTTGCGGTAAAGCGCACGATACATGGCGATCTCTCCCCTTTCCCGGCCTTTGCGGCAAAAATAAAAGGACAGCGCTCGACGGGGTTTTGTCCCCGCCTTGCGTAACTCGGCATACGGATGCAGGCTTACTGAAACGCACGAACGCACTGCTTAAGGCTGCTTGGTTCCCCACCTGACCTGGTTCACAGCGAGCCCATCGTACAGGACCCGCATCCGTATGCCGAACCACGCAGCAGGCGCTGTCCGACACATCCTTGTGGATGCTAAGATATTGTACCATAAACCCCGCCGGATTGCAAGAGGGGCAAAACAAAAAGGAGAAGCCCGAAGGCTTCTCCTCGTTTGTGCTAAAACTGTTTAGGACTGGCAAGCGGTGATCAAGCTCATCTTGTACACCTCGTCTGCGTTGCAGCCGCGGGACAGGTCGTTGATGGGTGCGTTCAGACCCTGCAGGATGGGGCCGTAGGCAG